>Ga0114919_10000564_pt1 | contig 29077 bp, 20 predicted proteins | sample BlataG_FD_88682 | JGI IMG/M metagenome (GOLD analysis project Ga0114919, IMG submission 88682) | Deep subsurface microbial communities from Black Sea to uncover new lineages of life (NeLLi) - Black_00105 metaG | ecosystem: Environmental > Aquatic > Marine > Oceanic > Sediment | place: Atlantic... | reverse complement strand
TCAAAATCCGAATCTTCAATAAATATCGATACTTTTTCTTCTTCGGTAATTTCTTTTAATTTAGAGATTGCAGATTTTTCATCACTATATTTTGTTCTGATTTCAGCATAGCATCCTGCGCCACCTCTCACTTCTATTGAGCATTTCAGACCTATCCATTTATGTTCTATGGTGATCTTTCTAAAAGCTTTTCCTGTTGTTTCAACAGTCATAATTGGTACCAGACACTCCTGAACGGAAATTCCACCATGGGCGTATTCCTGGTTGATTTTAAAGAAAGAAATGCCTGGCGCATAAGCTATGAGTATATTTTTATTCCATTGCCAGGGTAAATGAAGAAGATCTGATTGAATTCCTTCTTTGAGAATTGCACACCTTCCCCATCTTGTCTCAATATGATCTTTGGGTAAATTTTCTTTAGGCATACCTCCCGGTACAAGTAACCAACCATGGTCAGTCACTATTTTAACTTTTTTAATCTTATGCTCAAATACTGATTCTAGTCTTTCCTCAATCAATTCAAACAACTCGTCAATTCTTTTAACCAGGTCTGCTTGATCCTGGTGTCCTACTTTGTCAATTTTGCCAATTTCCATCCAATATTTCCTGCCTTCCGCAATTTCATCAGTATTACTTAAAGTTTCATATCCTGGCGAATCCATTTCTACTTTAAATTGATGTGGCGATAAATCTTTATTTTCTGAAGTTTGCGGTCGAAATTCATTCGAATTACTTTGAAGTGACATGCGGGTTGCAATGGGTGAAAAGTAAGGTTTTGAAGTTGGGGTTAAGCTTGGCAATGGAGTCCAATCCGTTTGAATGTCAACTTTATACTTCTTTCTTTGTAATTTTTCTGCAAGGACTTTGGCTAAATCAAATCTCAAAGCATCAACAAATAATATAAATTCTTCTTCTTGATTTATAACTTGTTTATCCAGGAAGATGGAAGGATCGCCCTTAATAATCGTTTGAAAATCATTGGTTAGTTTTTCCACCCAGGGTTTATATGAACTTTGCAAGGCTTTTTTCAAAGCAGTTTTTTCCTTTTCTGATTTTGTACAAGCCAATGCCTGGATAGCAGCATAATCAATTTTATAACCATGCTCAAGATAATAGGATTCAATTCCTTTTATTGATTTCCTGTCATACGTCTTTTCCAATAATCTACAAATGGCAGATAAATATTTCAAGGCTAAAGCCAGATTTGCTTTCCCCAACTCTGCCCAAACCCAAGTGCGCCGTTCCTTATGGGCTTGCTCCAATTCCAATATTTTTTTTACAGCTTGATTCTGTTGAAGAGATCCGACATCTTCCAATTCATTGCGAAGCTTTTCTTCTTCCTCTTCATTTACCTGAGGCCATGAACTTCTTGGTACTTCAAATATTCCTGATCCAAAATCATCCGGTTTTGCCAATCTTAGTAATTCCTCAATTTCAGGATATTTATTTGGCGCTTCCTTATATACAGTCCATACTTTTTCCCAGTTTGTTTGCCGGCTTCCTAATTTCTCTGAAATAGATTTTATATTTTTTCTATCGGGAATAAACTGATACTTTGATTTACAAATACTTGTAAATACTTGTCTTTTTTCGTCTTCCTGTTGATCCGGGAATTCATCCCCCTTACACATCCATAGGAGGATACTCTGTGCTTCATTGGGGAATATCAATTGATATAAAAAATCCGAATTAACATGAGAGGGATAAAATATTTCTTTTTCTGACAACATTTCAGGAAGGGCTTTTAAAGCGGCTTCTTTTGTTGCATTGTCCTGTGCCAATTTTAATCCAAGCCCTTCATCACCGTTCTGCATAAATGCTACGATGGTCCATTCTTTTCCATTGCGATGTGTCCATAAAGTTCCGGTATATTGATACTCCATTAAAGGAGCAATCATTGGATCAGCATTTGCCAGGTTTCTTAGGTCTTTTTTTGATATACCCGGGAGATAAATAATAGGCGTCAATTCTTTATCCCAATCTGCCTCCGGAAGTACGCCTGAAACCATACATTTCAACCATATTGCCGGGCCGGTTCTCTGTTCAGGATTGAAATCGCCAAATATCAACAATTCCGGCATTTTTTGCTGCAAGCCGGTGATGATCACTTCCCACTGCTTTTCAGGATCGGGCCAGAGAATGACCTGTGGCTTTACAAGATTTCCGCTGTCAAATTTGGCAGCATCACGCAAACTATTTATTAATCGCTCTGTAAAATTTTTGTTCACTATTGAAAATAATTAGCTCCGATTTAATCAAATAATTTTTCCTGTTGTTGTATATTGCTTTTCAAAGTGAAACGCAAAGGTTTTTTATTCAAAGTTTCTACCTCTTTATGCGATTTTAAAAAATCCCTCAGTTTCTTTTCAGAAATATTCAAATTGAATTTTTTTATTATATCTTTTACCGCATACTCGCCATTTTTCAGAAAATCTATGATCTTTTTTTCATAGTCAGCCATTGGTTCATTCACAGCTGAAAACAGGTTTTTATCTTCGACAGGAACGTAGCCTTCAATTGTTTTGCCATTGAAATCTATTGGAATTGCCCCTTTCCGGATGAGTAAATGATTGGCATTCTTTTCATAATCTTCCGGTTTTCGTACAAATATTTTTCTGTTCTTTCTTAACCCATCTATAACTCCTGACCATGTACCTCCTTTATCAGAGGACTCTGCAACATAGATTTCGGCTGCTAACCCGTAAATGATGGGATTTCGTGCCATGGCTAACTCGACTTTCCATTTACAATCACCTTGTATTCCTTACTTGCCAGTTTAGCAATATTGTCGGTGAATTTGAGGGATATTTCCGATGTATTACGGGAACCGACAATGGCTATGGATTTCTCCTGCATGATCTGCTTATTCCCTTTTACATAAAGCAGATCCGGGGCATGTGCAACCTTAAGGTTATCTTTTAATGTTTTTGAATATTCAGAAGAGGTAATGGGAATAATTTCATAACCCTCATTGAGCAGGGATTCTGCTAAAAATGCAGTATTTGCCAATTCAGACTTTGCCTTTTTTAAATCCTCAATTTCTTTGTATTCCAAGCCATATTTGTTTTTCCAGTCGTTTACCGATAACTGAAAAAAGACCTCTGGCGTTAGCTTATTTTCATAATAAAATTTAATGATGAGGTTGTTTATTTTTAAATTACCCCATTTCGGCAAATGTGCCAACGCAATCCAATATGCTGTATCTTTGTTCATGTTATATCTCCTCCTACAAATAGTATGGCAGGAAACTGAAAGCACAAAGATTTACCAAATCCTGTCTTTTCGATAAGCAATACCCGTTCGCCTTTCATGATTTTTTCGATGGTTTCCCATTGCTTATCATAAAAGCGGTCAATATTAAAGGTGCGTTTTAATATGGTTTCTGCCTCCTGCCTGTTCATATTTTGGCATTGTTATATATGCATTCTATGGGTCTTTTCTATGAATCTTATTCTGCCAGGCTCAACGTCTAATAATTTAGCATGTTTCGACCAGGTTGAGACAGCATCCTTAACTTGTTCTATTAAGACTTCTGCTTTTTTGATCCCTTGATTTTTGGCAAATAATAGCAGGTCGTCATGTGTAAAATCATCTCGTTTATTATTAATGGTCATTTGGTGTGAGCTGGTCCAATCCCCTTTTGGATTAAAAGACCAGCAAACATCATATTCAGGTGAAAGCCGCCACTCCCCGCCCTGCTTAAGAATAAATGATATGTTTTTGGTATGATCATCCTGATTCCGGGCAATTAGATTAAACACCATCCTTTTATAGAGCTGCTCAAAGTCATAATAGGGAAGCCCCATATCTCTCATTTCTGCGAAGGCACTTTCATAGGAATATGCTCCTGGCAATTGATAATCATAATGTGCAATTGCACACAGGGTTTGCAAGTGAATCTTTTTATTATCGTCTGATCTGTCAAATCTTTTGGTTATGAAGTGAGATCGATTATTTTCATGTATTAAATTACATGGCATCATATCAATTCCACAAAATATAGCCATTTTATGATAGGCCATTTCAATTTTACCGAATCCCTCCGGATCACCCAATGCTACACTTTTTATACCATCAAATTTCAAAATATAATATCCAAAGCCTTCAGGAGTATTAACTTGTCCGGATCTGATTTCTCCAGTTTCAGGATTGTAAGCAATTATAGCCTTTGGTCTTTGTCCGCCTGCTGAAGTCCCAATCTTTATTAGCTCAGATAATGCCAATTCTTCATCTTTATTTAAATTAAGATTTAGCTTTTTTCTATCATCCAGTACTTTATCAGCTAATTCAATCAATTTACTTAACTCAATTTGGGATGAAATATCTCCATGAGGATTATTTGATGGTTCAAATTCCAGGGCACCCATCCCTCGTTTCCCAATATAACTTAGCTTTTCAATTGGAGAAAAGGAATCCGGATTTCTGCCTTGAGTTTCAAGCCATGTAATAATTAATCTGTTACCATATGCATCCGGTAACGAATCTGACAATAATCCTGGAAGTCCATTATAAGTATTATAGTTTAGTTCAGGAAATTCAAATATTCGCTGTCCTCTTAGTATACGCTCCCAGGGCATTGTAATTGGAGAAATATTAATATTGTGCTTTATAAAATCTTCTCTGATTTCAAAAGTAGAATAACCTGCCGTTGAATTCCAGGAAACAACTCCAACCTCATGATCCCATATTTTCACCTTTACAAATATCATTGCAACTAATTATTTCTTTTTGAAGCTCTTTTTCTTTGTTTTCCTTCAAATTTTGCTAGTTCTATTGGACTTGGCTTTGGTTCAGGTATGAAGTTATTTAAAGATTCCAGCTTCCCTAAAACCCTTAGTACCTGTATAACTGTTTTTATTGTCGAGGCGGTACCATATTCTAACTTTTGTAAGGTACTTACACTTATACCGGCTCTGGTTGCCAATTCGCTTTGAGAGTAATTTTGTAACAATCTTTGATTTCGTATCCTGTTACCAATTTCCTTAACAATTGCTTGATCTGACATTCGCTTCAAGTTCATAACACTTATTGTTATATGTGATATACTCCTAATATACTCATAACACATACTTTATTATGTTATAACAAATTTAATACAATAAAATCATAAATCAAAATATTTTTAAAAATATAATACATACTATACTACGTGTTATGTAAGATATCTGCCTTTATAACATATTATTATATGTGTTATTAAAAAAAATATAACTTTTTCTTTTACTCACCGAAATTTTAATGAAGGAGAGTCCTCCCCTACTTTTGGCTCAGGTCGACCAGGTTGGCCGGTTCAGGGGATTCAGACGATTCAACGATCCAGGAGGATCGTTGTACAGAATCTATGTAAAATGAGCTTCTACCCCGTGAAATGTCGCCTTGCAGCAGTGTCCGCCTGACTAATTCGGGTAGGGCTTCGCCACATTTTCATGGAGCAAGCCCTACGGCCTTGTTTTCTACGCAATTCTAATGAAGCGGATCAAAATCTACTCCTTCATATTCAATTATGAATATTCGATTTTTGATGAAATTCAAGTAAGATTAAAAAAAAGGCCCTGATAAAAATCAGAGCCCTTATTATGTTTTAATGTTGCCACTTTTGGGATATTCCTCTTACCAAGCTTTTCTAAATTATATCCATTTTAGAGCAACTTGTGGAAATATCTGCAATGCAAAGTTAATACTTCATAATCAAAATAACAAAAAATGTTCCAAATTAATTACTCTTTTCTTTAGAATTCTTCAATGTGTCTGCAACTCTCTGACTCAGAGCTCTTTGCACAATGGTCTGTATTGTGGTATTCATATTGACTAATGTAAAGATACTCTGAAACTGATAAAATCCTAGTTCTGTAACCAATTTCCCAATAAATTCATCAGCAAATGATGACGAAATTATTCTAACATCTGCAAAATCAATAATAATCGTCTTTTTTGCTTTTTTGTAAAGATTAATTACCTCATTCTTAATCTTCAAACCTGATTCTCTAGTTCCGGTTCCTGATGCGGCATCTGCAATTCTAAAAATCAGCCTATCATATTCATCTTCCATTTCCTCAATGTAAAAGTCTATTAACTCCTCCCCTCCTAATGCTTCTTTAATTGAAATATCGTTGTTGAGATTAAGGTGAAAATTAACTGTAGTTGCTTGCTGATCTTTACAAGGCATTAGCAGAAATTAATAACCAAAGCTATATTAACATAATGCAGTATATTTTGGGGCATATCACAGAGAATTTACGGCCACGGCCTGGCATGGTTAACATAAAATCAGATATAACGGCTGCGAAGCAGTCCTATATCGACAACGATTTTATGTTAAAAAGATTCCCTGCCCCTTTGCATCATACCTCAAATTGAAAATCCCGTTAGCGTTTTTCATATAACTTAGCGAAGCAGTCTCATGAGTCACGCCTGGCGTGACGAGTAATTAAGTACAATGTATTAGAAATATCCTTTATATGTAACTGGTATGGAATTACATATTAAATCAAAACTACCTTTTTTAATGAACATCCGAGTGTCTTTTTCAAAGTTAAATAATCGAAAGAGATGATAGTCACTTGAATGAGACTTCGAAAACAATAATTCATTTTGAGTAAAGTAGAATGGAGTTTCCTTGCTTAGTTTGGTTGTTTTTACCTCAATATATTTGTCCTTTCCATTGCCATACTTAGAAAGAATATCAAATCCTGCTCCATCACCTTCTTCTAGAGAAATCCATCTTATCTGGTTAGCGAGTTTTTCCTTTCCAATACAATTTAACTCCCACTTTTCATATGAAAGAACAAGTTCTTCTCCTCTGATTCCTAACTTTCGGTTGTTTTGTTCCATCTCCAGATAATTGATCCTAATAGGACTTCTGCCATAAGATATTTCAGGTTCCCTAACCTTTTCAATTTTTGGTGGATTCACTAATAATTTCTCAAATTGAATGCTCAATGGAGATACTACTTCCTTATCTGCAAAAACTTTGAAATCCTCTTCGATATTCGAGTTAGCTATAAGGTAATCAAAAACCTTTTCCTCTAATGCTCTTTGATAGTTTTTCCGTGGCAGGTATCCTCTGATAAAGGGTTGTCCCAGGTTAGCTAGGACGGCACTTATATTCTGATGCTTAAATTCAATTGATCCCTCTGATCTATTCTTTAAAAGAGGAATAAGTTTACGCCTATGTTCTGTTTTATTATAGGGTAACCCAACTAACTCAGTTTTAAGCATACTGAAATAATCCGCAATAATCAGCTCGATTTCGATATTTGACCAATCAGAATTCACCTGAATAAGAAACTTCGAATCTTATAATATTTAAATAGCAATATTTAACACATAACTTGTGCTCCTGCCTCCGCCAGGCTCTTTGAGCAATATTTCTTTTTCAATTAAATCCTGAATATCCCGCAAGGCGGTATCCTGTGAGCATTTGGTAATTTTAGCCCATTTTGATGTATTTAGTTTACCAAAAAAGTTATCCAATAGTTTATTGATTATCAATTTCTGTCGTTCATTGATAATCGTTGCTGCATGGTTCTCCCGGAACTTTGCTTTAGTCAATACCTTTGCCAGAGTTTTCTCTGTAGCCTCCAAGGCTCCAATTAAACATTCGAAAAACCATTGAAGCCAGCCTGTAACATCCATTGAACCTTTCTGGGTTTTCTCCAAAATATCGTAATATGCTTTTTTCTGATGTTCTATTTGTGCAGACATACTATAAAATCGCTGATTAGTCTTGTCTGCCCTTGCAAGTTGCATATCTGCGATTGCGCGGGCAATTCTTCCGTTTCCATCATCATACGGATGTATTGTAATAAACCATAAATGAGCAAGTCCGGATTTTAGTACCGGTTCTATATTATTTTCACTATTAAACCACTTCATAAAACGATTCATCTCTTTGTCCACGGAAACTGCAGGTGGTGCCTGATAATGTACTTTTTCTTTTCCCATAGGACCTGAAACTACCTGCATGGGGCCGTTTTTTTCTTTACGCCAGTCAGCTACAGTAATTTTATGCATCCCGCTTCTTCCGGTTGGAAACAAAGCAGCTTGCCAGTTACATAATCTTTCCTTTGTTAAGGGTTGCTCGTGTTTTTGAGTTGCATCCAGCATCATTTCAACAACGCCTTCTACGTCACGGTCGGATGGTAATAAACCTGATATTTCCATTCCAAGACGTTTTGCAATGGATGAACGGACTTGGTCAGAATTTAGCAACTTCCCTTCAATTTCATTTGATTTTACGATATCTATCGTTAAGGTTTCCAGCATAGCTTCTTCTCTCAGGGAAAAACCTATCGCCTCCATTTTGCCAATCAATTTACCCTGTAAATTCCTTGCTTTACTTAAAAGAATCAGTAACGATTTATCGTCCCATGTAAAGTCAGGCCAACTTGTGTCCTGATATATATACATAATTAATCTCCGTAGATTTTGCGGTAAATATACGTTTTATTCTCCGCATCAACAAATTATTCTCAGTATTTTTTGCGGAGATAATGGAAGTTATTCTCCGCATTATCGGAGTTCATAAGAGCTTCGCCGTTCTCTCCCCATCCTGTTCTTTTTTATTTTTTATTATAAAGTGGTAGTTTTAGCCTCTATTATTCATAAACTATAGATTAAAAAAATATCAATAGCCCCGTCCTTTAGGGCAGGGAACAAAGTTAACCTATTTATCTCCACGCTTTGAATTATAGAAAATTATGACCTTTTCCCAAATCACATATAATGAGCCGGTTTTTCGCCCTCCCGGCGAAGCCAGTTCAGTTATAAGATGCCGATTGTAAGCGCTTTCGCGCTTTTATGTATGTCTAACTTTAGGCTTCAGCATATCTTCCAGTTTCAGAGCAACCCGTTGCAGCATCCTGTTATAATTTTCAGAATCCCAGGTGTATTTTGGCCTAAGTTCATAACAGTGGCAGGATGCGTGTTCTTCCCACCATTCCCAATATTCGCGAGTAGCATCTTTAACAAACGCTGATCTTTCATTTTTATTTTTATACAAGACCTCAGAAGCAAGGCCTATCGACATAAAACCGCCTGTGAGCATACCGCATAAATCATAATGTTGAATTCCTCCTACAAAGCTGGCTGCAAAACAGACTAATTCGTCAGGTTTGCCAAAGAACCTCAGCGTGGCTAAAAGAACATCATTGTGCCACCAAGTGCCAATAATGCTGAAGTTCTGAAGCCAACTCATTAATGGTTTCTTCTACTTTTAAAGTAAGCACCCCTATTCTTTTCATCTCTGACCCTTGTTTAAGAGTTACACAAAAAAAAAGCCGCCTCTAATTATTATAAGGCGGGCTTCTTCTTACCTATGAAAAGTGATAAAGATAATTGCAACGATATATTATCGTTGTCTCAGAGATTACTCAGGTACCTTCTCAAGTTCGTAGATCGTTAGTACCTGAGCTGCAGTTAACACAGTATTATAGATTCTAACCTCATCCATGGCACCATGGAAATAACTGGGAGAACTTTGACTTGTATGATGGTCTGAATCCTTCCCGAATACCAGGTCGTGATCGGCAATAGGTAAAGCAGTACCGGGAGTGTTATCCCAATCATGTGTTTGGGTTCCATTGATGTAAAAGATCGTATGACCTCCACCAAAGGCAACTACCAGGTGATACCATGTATTGAGCTCCAAGGGAGGATCGGTGTCTCTGTCATAAATACCATCTGTTGTAGCAATGGTAAAGAATGCTTTGTCGGCGGACTGAAGCTGGAATTTATATCCATGCCAGGAGTGAATACCCATAAAACGGTTATTCTCCAGGCTCTCAGCAGCATTCACCCAAAGCGAAATAGACATGGTTCCTGGATTCAACGCTGAGTTGTAAGGAATCAATACATGGCCTCCCAGATCAAACATCAGAGCACCACCTGCATTACCATAACGGTCAGTAGTCCAGGCTGGAAGACCACCTCCCCATGTAGTATCGCCATCCATAAGGGTTCCATCGAAACTATTCCCTGAAAAATCGGTAAGAGTTGTACCGCTACCCTCATCAAAGGTCCAGTGACCCATCAGGGCATCCGGGGCAATAGCCTCAACGATATTCGAATTATAGGCAACCGTTGCTGCCTCAAGGGCAATTACGGTATTGTCAACCTCAGTCTGAGTAGCAGCAGGATTGGCATTAACTACCGTTGCAGCATCAATTACGACCTGAAATACAGCTTTCGATCCGGGCAGATACTGACCCTCTGCAGTACCTTCCGTAGTAGTCGAAATAAGAGAGTTTGCGGCAGTAATTGCTTGTTGAAGTGCAGTTTTGTCAACTTTAACTTCTTCCTTGTCCTTTTTACAGCTTACAAACAAAAGAGTTGAAGAAGCCATCACAAGAAGCAAAGTAAATAATCCTAATTTGATTTTTTTCATAATTACAAGTTTTAAATTAATAATTAGTGAGTAATGATAAATGGTTGATAAATAAATAATCCTAATTTGATTTTTTTCATAATTACAAGTTTTAAATTAATAATTAATGGGTATTGATTAATGGTTAATATTTCGATTAATATCAAGTTCACTTTGAGGTATAGGAAAATATCGGTCTGTTTCATAATTAAAGCCGATATGACCAAGAGCATCTTCAGCTATAGCTTTTCCATAGCGCATCAAATCGAAAAACCGATGAAATTCAAATCCAAGTTCAACTCTTCGTTCATGCATAATAGCCAGGCGTATAGCACTTTTAGAAGTTTCTTCAACAGGGGGCAACAAGCCATCAGGAATTGTGCCGAAACCGGGAATATCTTCATCGAAGAGGTAACTTTCCCTTGCTCTTTTCCGCACATCGTTCAGGGGGATCAGTGCTTCTGCCTGCCTGTTCAATTCATTTAGCGCTTCAGCTTTGATGAGTAATATCTCGCTGTACCGCATATAAGTATAGTTAAGTTCGCCATTCCCTTTGATACCTTTACCGATCTCATCCAGGGGCTGCAGATGTTTCTTCTGAATGAAACCCGTGGGTGACCAGGCAGGATTAAAGGCCTCACCATTGATCCAAAGCTGCCCTTCACGTCCAACTGTATAATCCAGTCGCGGATCCACCACATCTCCCGTGCTTAGTTCAAATTCATCGATAAAATCCTGCTGTGGTACGTTAAAAAAGTATCCATTCTCAATCTGCGGAGCGAACCATTGGTTCAGAATATTGCCCAGAAAAGGATCCTGGCCTGTCAAATGTTGAATTTCGAATACTGATTCCCTGTTGTTTTCGTAATCTACCATGAAATTCTGCTTGTAAACATCCAGTAATCCATAAATATTTATGGATTCCAGGGAATCAACATAAGCGAGTGCATCTGTATAATTCTCCTGATAGAGATAAACCTTCGCCAGTAAGCCAAAGGCAGCTCCTTTAGAAACTCTGCCATAATTGCCAGGAGAGATATTGGCCGGCAGGTCATTCTTCGCAGACAATAAATCAGTTTCGATTTGCCCATAAATGATCTCAACCGAAGAAACGGGAACATGCAGGTCATCGGAAGTTTTCACGGGCTCCGTTTTTAGAGGTATTTCACCGAAGATGTTCACCAGTTGGAAGTAATAATAGGCACGTAAAAATTTAATTTCAGACAAATACCTCTTTTTCAAATTCTCATCCATATCAATTCCGGGGATATTTGAAATGGCTTCATTGGTCCTTGAAATGCCATTGTAATAATGTTCCCATATGGCTTCAACAAAACCATTATCGGCAGTGGTCTCAAAATTCTCAATAAAAGATATCTCACTCTGATCGCCCGGAATCCCGCCCTTTGTGGCATCGTCGGAAGCTACATCGCCAAATACCCAGATATTATTATCAATTGTGGTAAATGCTAAAGGTTCATAGCATGCATTGGTTGCCAAAAGAGCATGCTCTGCAGTTTTATAGAAAGTTGAAGAGGAGTATATGCCCTGAAGATCTTCATTTAAAAAATCTGTACACCCTAAGGCAAAAACCAATCCGGATATGATGATCAATGATCTAAGTTTCATATTAATAATATTTAAAAGGTTAACTGTAAACCAATACTTAAGCTAACTGCAGAAGGATAAGTACCCCAGCCGATTCCGGATGCCCTATCGCCCTCTGCAGTAGAATTGTCGCTCACGGTCATCTCAGGATCCAGACCTGGATATTTAGTGAAGGTCAGCAGGTTTTGCCCAATAATATAAACTCTTAATCTGTCTAAATATAACTTCTGTGAAAGCTCCACTGGCACCGTATAACCAATTTGAAAATTTTTCAATCTTAAATATGCACCGCTTTCAAGGAATCTTGTAGAAGGTTTAGTATTGTTTGCCTTTGCTGCCCAGGAGGCTCTTGGCTGTGTATTACTGGTTCCTTCACCGGTCCAGTGTTCATCGTAATACCGCTGAGTAACGGTGAACGGACGGTAGAAACCTTCAATATCTGTTGCAATCTGGTAATAAATTTTATTCCCGTAACTACCCTGAGCAAAGAGAGTAAAATCAATACCTTTATATTGTACCATGACATTTAGTCCATAGGTAAAATCAGGAATAGCACTCCCAACATGTATCCGGTCATTCTCGTCAATTATTCCGTCGTTATTCTGATCCTTGTACATAACGTCTCCCGGTTTGATTTTATCCCCCTGGTAGGCATGTGTAACTATTTCTATGTCGTTCTGGAAGATACCTTCCATTTCATACAGGTAAAAAGAGCCTACAGTATGCCCCTCTTCAGTAAGCGTTGCATAAACACCATTATCTATCCGTCCACCTGAAATTGGAGCATCTAAATCAAGAACCTCGTTATTAAGAATAGCCAGCATTCCGGAAACGGAGACCAGTCCGTTTTTATAGTTTTGTTTTACATTCAGCTCAAATTCAAATCCGCTATTCAGAATTTTACCTTTGTTCACCCAGGCAGGTTCAATGGACCCTCCCGAGGGGGGAATAGGCTCCTGGGTAAGCATATTACTTGTTATTTTATGGAAATAGTCTGCTGTGAAATTGATACGGTTGTTCAATAAACCCAAATCAATTCCGAAATCGTATTGATTACTGGTTTCCCACTGTATATCAGCATTTCCATAAACCGAAATAGCATAACCGTCCGAGGAAACTCCTCCAAATGGATAGTTGTAATTCGAACTGATCTGGTCAGAATATGCATAATATCCGACCTCCTGGTTGCCAATGGCGCCGAAAGATGCTCTAAGCTTAAGGAGATGAATTAATGAGATATTCTCAAAGAAATCTTCTCTATCAAGCCTCCAGCCCGCTGAAAATGAATAAAATGTTCCCCACCGGTTTTCGGGACTGAACCTTGAAGACCCGTCCTCGCGAATTACTGCAGAGGCGAGGTATTTGTCTTTATAATTGTAATTCACCCTTCCAAAAATCGAGGCCAAAGCATATCCCGCCTGCGACTCAGATGCTGTTGTAGTCCCCTGTCCGTTACCGAGGTAAACCAGGTTAATATCCTGATCGGGGAAATCTTTTTCGGAGATAGAATTCTGATAAATGGAACCTTTGATCATCTCTGTTCCCAGCATGACAGAAAAATGATGATCTTCTGCAAGCTTGGTGTGATAGGTGAGTGCGTTACTCCATGACCAGTTCATGATTTCTCCATCGGTCACTGTAAGTGAATTAGGATTGTTAATCCGGTCGTTTGTGCCCCAGTTTTTATTAAATCTTCGCTGATTGAAATTCGCTTTGTCAATTCCCAGTGTAGAAACCAGACTAAGATTATCGGAGAATTTAATTGTGGCATTTACATCTCCGAAAACACGGGTCTCTTTCCTTACATTGTTCTGATTCAGTGCCAGTCCCACAGGGCTGTATCCATCCCCGAAGAATCCGGGTTTATCCGGCATGTCAACAAACTCTCCATTTTCGTCGTATACAGGGATTGCAGGAGTTCTGAAAAATGCATAACGTACAACGCTTCCTCCGTTACCCCCATAACCATCACCGCTACTTCCTATAATATTGTTTTCATCCTGAGATATATTTATATTTGTACCAATTACAAGCCATTCAAAAGCATCAGTGGAGAGGTTCACTTTTCCTGTGGTACGTTGATAATCGCTATTGAGAATTATACCTTTCTGATCAAAATGACTTGCTGAAAGTAAATATCTTGTTTTATCGCTTCCTCCACTTACTGAAAGGCTGTAATTTTGAATAAAGGCATTTTGAAATATCTCCTCAAAATGATTTACATCAGGTAGGGTAGCCGCATATTCGGGACTAATCAAAGGTCTCTGCAAAAGGGGGTCTGATATAAAGACATTGTCATTATTGGCTGCCTCATTATATATTTCAACGTACTCGTCCTTATTGGTCATCTCTGTCAGTTGCCCATGACGCTGGATACCAAACTGAGTATTAAAATTCACGATTGTTTTTCCGCCGGAACCCTTTTTAGTAGTGATAAGTACCACACCGTTGTTAGCCCTCGAACCATAAATGGCGGCAGAAGCTGCATCCTTAAGCACACTAACAGATTCAATATCCGAAACTGCCAGGTTGTCTAAGGCACTGGTGGTAGGAACTCCATCTACAATGTACAGTGGTGAATTGCTGCTATTGATGGATCCCACTCCTCTGATTCGAACGGAAACACCCTCTCCTGGGGCACCGGTATTTTGTGTAATATTCACCCCGGCAGCCCTTCCCTGCAGGGCCTGATCCACACTTGAAAGAGGAAGTGTCTCCATCTTACTCATATTCACACTTGAGACCGATCCGGTAAGATCTACCTTACGCTGGGTACCATATCCAACGACAACCACCTCATCAAGTAATTCAGTTTTTTCCTGTAGCTGTAAATCGAAGTGCTCAGTGTTGCCTGCACGAATCTCAAGGGTATTATACCCGATATAGGAAATAACGAGTACAGGATCCTCAATGCCTTCCGGAAGGGTAAGAGAAAAATCACCTGTTAAAGAAGTAATGGTACCTGTCGTTGTACCTTTTATCACGATAGTAACGCCAATCAGTTCGATACCGTCAAAGCCTGTAACCTTTCCTGTAATGATTTTACCCTGAGCAATGGTATCCACAGGTATTAAGAATAAACCGATGAATAGAATGAAAAATATGTTCTTGTGTAATTTCATAATATTGTGGGTTAAAATTTCTATCACTTCAAAAAACTTTAGAAATTATTTGTATGCAATAACGATATCATTAAGCATTATTTTGTCACCTATTCTTTCGAGTTTGCTCTTAGCAGGGATTACCACAATGAGCATGGTCTGGTTCGCCTGCAGGGTGAAACAGCCTGTATCTGTCACCTCGGAGGCAACTATACGATGGCTAATTGCATCGTAGATATCCACAGGCTCACTCTCATTGAAATATTCAATTTCTTTATCCTCATTAAACGGATTATAGTAAAGGTATGTTGGGAAAGCAGGACTGTGATAAAAATCTGTGGCAAGACAATTCAACTGAAGGATCTGTTCCACATTGGTTTCCCGAATAATAGAACCAAAAATACCTACATGAGCCGATCCATAGATGCTAAACATGGAGATAGGCGGTTGTCCGATTACCCAGTTAGGACCATCACCAAGAGCTACAGGTGAAATGCCTTTGAGTTCATCCTTATTGTAAGGATCGGTTTTTTTTAATCCTTCGTAAGCAATCACATTTCTGGTAACAGCCTTTTCACCGGGAAGCCATTGGTTTTCATCAGGTATTTCATAAGGATAGAAAAGCCTTGCCGAATTGGCGGCATTAAGCATCCACTTGGCAATAGCTTTTGCATACCGGGGCTCATAGCGTACCATGGGAACCAACGGCCACGCCATATCAAAAGTATTCATGAGAAAACCATAACCGCCCTCCTGGATGATGTTGCCCTGTATACCACTCACATCATATTCACCCCAGCGGTCATTAATGATCCCCCAGCCTGTACGTCCGTCCTCTGCAATACATCCCTCAAAAGTCCAGGAAAGCATTGTTGAAATGTCATAGCGGGTGTCAAACTCTGCATTCAGCCTGGCAGCGGTATAGGCTCCAAAAGGCATCAATATTTCGTAAAACCGGCTTTCATTCTGAGAATAGAGAGCATCCAGGGCGGAAATTGCTCCCTCCAGGTACCTTTGATCCCCGGATTTCTGGTATGCTGCATACAATACCCAGGCATGACCTGCGGCGGCATCCTGCTGATACGGAATCTGATTGCGCTTTCCTTCCATTGTGCTGTAATCGAAATAGGAGTAATCGTAGTTACCATCAAGTACAGAATCTGCCTTTAAAAACTGTTCCGCGATAATTATTTGCAGACTATCGGCACGCTCTACACCCGTAAAAAGATCAGAAACCGCATAGTACAGTACATTGGGAAAAACATCATACCACCAGTCACGTCCATATCCTCCACCCAGCATTGCAATTTCTTCAGAAGTATTGTTCATCATAATGTTCCAGCCATTGTCACTATTAAAGTAATTCTGAACCATTTTCACATAGTTATAGTCATTCTGGTTAGTTTTGTCGATACCCACAAGCCCTGCACTCAGCAATGCTCCCAGTGAATTAATAGCTTCGTGAAATTCCCCGTTGTTTACATCCGGCCCCTGGCGCACATCACCAATAACAGTGAACAATCCAAAAGTGATCTGGGAAAAATTTTTTCCTGCAGAATCCAGCCATATCAATTGTTCTCCCGGTGAATCAGCCTGAAGATTAAAGATTATTTCATCGAAATTCTTTGCTTTCTCATTCCAATCAAGCATCTTGTAGGGAGTTGGATGATTAGGCATTTCATTCACTTTTGCCAAACCAACCTGTTCTATTTCATTGTCATAGTAATTGCAGGCAGTGAGAATGGACAATGTTGACAGGATGCTTATAAGGAGTGTTATTTTCATCAGTTTATAACTATTTTAATTTGACTGATTCAACTTTTTGTTTTCATAATTTATTATCATTATTGCTTGTATTCGGATGAATCATGAATTTTTCATAACTAAAAAATTTAAGCTATTTTAGATTTTTTTTCAAGTAAAATTTCCGGTTTTGATAAATATGTGTTGGATTTCCTGATCAAGGTTTTCGCAACAGGTATGGAAATTAACTGCAAAGTTGCAATAATGATCAGTGAATATTTTAATGCAAACGGTTCGGAGACATAATATATTAGTACAATAAACAAGACCAGACCAATAAATCTCCCGATATATAATCCAAACTCATGGTTAAATATATAGGCAAACTTGTTTCTGTTTTCTTTGAATGAAAGCACATCAATCACCTTCATTTGTATGGGAAAGTAAGCTATATCATGTAAAGGCATAAACATTACCTTGCATATAACAAAAACAATTACACCGGTAGCAGAGAAGATAATACCATTAACCAGCGTTCCGATAAAGAAGATAACTAAACCGGCAGAGAAGATGTAGATCCTGTGTTTTGGTTTGGAAAGCCGTCCAATAAAATATAAGACAATTGCCGACAATACTCCGGAGAGACTCTGAATGGTGCCCAGGGAACTTTCATCGCCCACAAGCCGCATTATAAGAATGGCAGGTGCGGTAACCAGGTATCCCTGTGCCAAACCTTTCAGTGATGACAGGAGCAGCATTTTATTCCACAACTTATCAAACTTAAAATAAATGAACTTCTTTTGTTTGGGATTTTGGAATTTCTCCAGGTGGATAATAATGCTGGAAATAATCGTAAGGACAAAGACTACAAGTGTAACAATTTTATATGCATTTCCAATGTTCCCAATCCACTCCCAGGTTCCTGAACTTATCAGGAACCATCCTATCATCACCGGAACAATAATAAAGGTGATGGTGTAGAAAAAAGTTTCCAGCCCATAATAATAATTACGGTTATGGTCGTTTGTGGTGTTCAGTGCCAGGAAATCGCGATTGGCCCAGAAGAACCCAAAGGAAGATCCCATGATAAGCCCGGCGAATCCAACACCAAAGGCATCGATCTCACCCAGAGTCATCATAAACACCATTGAAATACCACTGAGCAGCATTCCAAAACTATACAGATGAGCAATTTTTATTTTGTTTAACAGAAAACCATTGATCAGAAATGTTAATGGAATACCTGTATATGCCGCCAGCTGGTATATAGCCACCAGCCCGGGCTCGTCTGAACTGCGCATAATATAGGCCCCCACAAAAATGTCGATGACCGGTATTACAAGCGCATAGATAATATTCGTAATAAGCAGGACTCGCATATCCCGAGGCATACTTAGAAAAAAAATATATTCCTTTCTGAGGCTATGCAGAAAAAATATTTTCATAGTCTACTCTTTAAGTGAGCTTAGAATTTCGGAAACAGAAAACTCTGCCATACAAATCACTTCATCACTTGCCCCATAATAGATGGTAAGGGTGTCTTCGACCAGGAGTTGTCCATTGGTAAAAACCACATTGCCGAAAAATCCGGTTTTCTCATAATCCGCTATCGGTTCCATGATGGGTTGTTCGCTGCGGGCAATTCCCCTTGAAGGATCATTAATATCCAGCAACAAGCCTCCCAGACAATACCTGTGATCGTGGTTTGCACCATGGTAAATTTCCAGCCAGCCTTTGGAGGTTCTTACAGGTGCTGCACCTGCTCCAAGCCTTGCACTGTCCCATGAGTTCTCCCGGGTTGTAGCAATACATTTATGGTTTCCCCAGTGCAGTAGATCAGGCGACTCTGCAAGCCAAATATAGTTGCCTCCAAGTTCAGGACTACTGGGACGATGCAAAGCGTAATACTTGTTATTTATCTTCTCACCGAAAATGGCACAATCCTTATTGTGTGGAGGGAAAATCATTCCCCGTCTTTCAAATTTCTTCCAGTCTTTAGTAAACATATACCCCACACCTACGCCTTCAGGCGAAACTTTGGTATAGCTTAAATGATATCCGCCCTCCATGGGGACTACCCTGCAATCTTCAATACCAAACGTTTCCTGGGAGCCCTCCCCCATTATGGGTACATAGCCTTCCGGCTCATAAAAATAAATTCCATCATTACTGCATACCAGCCTGAGGTGAGAAAGTGTGGTCAGGTAATTCCGGCCTTTATAACTGATTATCCTGGGATCGGTAGCATCCAGGTCAGGATCATCTTTGCTGAAATGCATAATCTCAATATCCCTATCTTCCAACACAGGAAAACTAACCTTCCCTGCCTCCTGCTCCGGACGCTCAGCAACTCTCAACAGAAGCCATATCTTATTCTCAAACCTGAAAACTCCTGGGTTTAACAGACATTCAACTTTCATCCCTTCAATACTGGGTTTAATGTCTGCAGGTTTTAAAATCGGATTGTGTGTGCTTCGCCGGGCAAAATCCATAATAATCATTTTAAACAGCCTAAAGCAAAATAATGGAATTCTCTCCTTATATGTTTCCATTCCATTCCCATTATTGTATACCCTGTTACCAAAATAAGGATATCCTATAAAGGATACTCATTATCTGTTTAGCTTGTTAAGAATTAAAACACAGTAAGTTACAAGCACTTCGAATCAATATTTAATAAGTGTTTAATCCTGTAAACCGGAAGCACACTCCTCTTATCACCATATTTTTCAAATAATATGTCGTAAATTGCATCAACAAATATTGATTCATGGCTCTTTTATGAACAAAATCTTTATTGATTAATTTCAGTTTACGAATACCCGATAAATTAAAGACGGATTCCAGGTGGCCTGAAATTTCAGAGACTTTTTTTTAGGATGAAATATTGTTCTTCGCCGGCAAGTAACTGAAAGTTTAGATTATTCAAACCATATAAAATACTTTAATGAAAAAGTTGATCCAAATCGCTCTGTTGATAAGTTCATCTTCACTGTTTGCTCAACAAATTGTGATTCCGCGAATTGAAATGATGCCAGACTTTCCTCAGCCTTATGAAATGCGTAACTGGAAGCGTGTTGCTCAGGCATACGACTCTCTGGTTTTCAATGAATTTCTTTCGGGTCAATACCTTCCCCTTATTAAAATCACTGAGCAGACCATTAATTACCCTGACCATCCTTCCTTTGGCCTGCACTCGTATGTAGGAACTGCTACTCCTTCATCAGGAGAAGCTATAAATGTTCTTCCTTCGGTAATTGGCGCTACTTTGTGTGGTATTGATAAAGGCAACCAGTTCGGAAAGAATTGGGTACTCTTTTGCGAAGAGTATTTCAATAAGGTATCGGGCGAAGATGTTTACCTGAACCATCCCAGTGCTCAGAGCGGTCATGACTGGTGGTATGAGACCATGCCTAACATTTTTTTCTACCAGTTGAATAGCTTGTACCCACATACAGGCGATTTCGATGCACAGTTCACTAGCGTGGCCAGGTCTTGGCTCGAAGCGGTCAAAGCTATGGGGGGAAACGATACTCCCTGGGAGGTTCCTGAAATGAACTACCGGGCATGGAATTTACGGATGATGAAACCTCTGACTGAAGGTGTTCCTGAACCGGAAGCAGCCGGAGCACTGGCATGGATCCTTTACAGTGCATATCAACAAACCGGGAATATAGCATGGCGAGAGGCAGCTGAATGGTCCATGGAGTATCTTAACGGACTTGAAACCAATCCTTCTTACGAATTGCAACTCTCGTACGGAACCTATACAGCTGCCAGGATGAATGCCGAGATGGGCACCACATACGATGTGGAGAAAATGGTCAACTGGTGTTTCGATATCGGTTCGCTTCGGAACTGGGGTGCCATTGAGGGGACATGGGGTGGTTTGGATTGTGACGGGCTTATCGGGGAACAATCGGCCGGCGGAACCGGGTACGCTTTTACTATGAATGGCTTTCAACAGGCTGCTGCTTTACTGCCATTGGTAAGGTACGATGATCGTTATGCACAGGCCCTTGGAAAGTGGACATTGAATCTTGCCAATGCTTCCAGACTATTTTATGCAAATTATTTGCCTGATGAAAATCAGGATGCCCGTGACTGGACTTCTCTTCATGATCCTGGATCGGCAATTGCTTACGAAGCTCTGAAAGAGACACTTGATGGCCGGGCACCTTTTGCTACAGGTGATGCAGTAAGAGGTGGATGGGCTGCAACCAACCTGGCCCTTTATGGATCCTCACATGTTGGAATGCTCGGAGGAATTGTTAGTAGTACAAACGTTGAGGGTATTTTGCAGTTAGATCTGCTAAAAACCGACTTTTACAGGAACGAAGCGTTTTCTACATATCTGTACTATAATCCGCATACAAGTAGCCAGGAAGTGCAGCTTGACCTGGGAGGAAACTCATATGATATTTATGAGTGTACCACGAACCAATTTCTGACTTACAACCAAACCGGGCAGTATTTGCTGAGTATGCCACCCGGACAGGCCAGGGTTCTCGTGCTTGTATCGGCCGGTTTGGAGATTAGCTATAGTTTTGATCATACATATGCCGGTGGTGTGGTGATTGATTATCTAAACGGCCGGGTTGTGGAAAATTTCCCTCCCCGCATCAAGTCCCTGGCTGCAGCAGATAGTGTTGTACTTGTGAACAGTGAGCACAATATCTATTGTACAGCTGAGGATCGGGAAGGCGGAGCACTGCAATACAGATGGTCCGGTGAGGGTGAGAACTGGGTGTCGGACAATATATACTTGTGGGAGGCTCCTGAAACTCCGGGATACTATAATGTTATTTGTTATGTTAAGGATGCCGGCGGACTCATGGATTCAATGAAACTTGCAATGCATGTTGCAGACCGGATCTTGGCACCACCAGTTATTGAGCAAATTTATGCTGAAGAGAGAAAACTGCATCCCGGGACTACTACCGTAGTGAGTTGTGAAGCCACAGATATAAACAATGATCTGCTGCAATATGAGTGGTACTCCAGCGGGGGAAGCATTGAAGGTGAAGGCGCCTCAGTTAGCTGGCTGGCTCCCGGCATTGAAGGAGACTATAGCATCCGATGCAAAGTGATCAATGACGATCTTCTGCATGTAAGCGACTCCCTGACAGTTATGGTTAGAGATTCTTCTTATTCTCAGAGTGGAAGTTTAGTAGCAGGTTTTAGCTTTAATGGAAACGGAGATGACTTTAGCATTTACCTCAACCACGGAATACCGTATAGTATAACCTGGGAGAATGATAGCAATGGTGAACCTGGGAAAGCAGCCGGATTCAACGGAACTAACTCAATGATTAGAGTTTCAAATGATGAATATCTAAATTTTACTGATGGTCTGTCAGTGACATGTTGGATAAACCCAAAGGAGAGTGTTACGGGCGAACAGTTTATCGTGTCGCACGGAAGCTGGCAAAACCGCTGGAAATTGTCCATCATCAATAACGATCGTTTACGATTTACGATCAAAGGCTCTTCAGGGATTGTTGACCTGAATTCGGAAAGGGAGCTACAACCAGGCTCGTGGCAACATGTGGCAGCGGTGTATAATGGCAGGGATCTGGAAATATACCTGGACAGCGACTTGAATAGTTTTAAGCCATGGACGGGAACACTGAATACTACTTCATATGACCTGACAATCGGGCAGATGCTTCCGGATAATTCATCTTACAACTTTAAAGGGGTACTGGATGACTTGCGAATTTTTAATTATGGCATTGACGGGCAAATGATTGAAAAAATTTGGTCTGGCGAAATCTTTTTCGAGGAGGATGTGGTAGACAGGAATCGTTTTACTATCTTTCCAAATCCTGCACGAAGCTCTGTGATCATTACTGTGACTGCCTATGATTTTACTCCTGATAAGATATGGCTTACAGGTGGTGACGGAAGAGTGCTGTGGAGTTGCGATATGCCGGAGAGATATTATCAAAATGATAGGCTCACAATACCCCTCGGCCACATGAATGCAGGTATTTATTTTATTTGTGTTATAGAGAAGGGAAAATTGTATACAGAAAAATTAGTGATTTTTTAAATTTGCAGTAGTATGTGGTAAGCTACGGAGTCTATTATCATAAAATCCTCCATATCCGGTGAGACAGAAACACTGTGTTCAGTAAACCTGGCAATTAAAAATTTTTATAAAAATAAATGTTAAGGCCTGTTATTTTAATTGTGTTCTCATATTTGCTTGCCGTTTTTTCTTTAAACGCAAGCAAAGCAAGCAAATGGATTCCCATGAATCTCAGCAATGAAGACGGCCTTTCCAATAGTGCTATTACCTGTATCTTCCAGGACTCGGAAGGTTTGATCTGGTTCGGTTCCTGGGACGGGCTGAACCGTTATGACGGAACTAATATCAGGGTTTTTAAACCTGATATCTTCGACGAAGGATCATTAAGTAATAACGTGATCAGGAACCTTCTTGAAGATAAGCATAGAAATTTGTGGGTAGTTACAAATGAGGGTATAAACAGGTTTTTATCCAATACCATGACCTTCGCATCGTACTTTTCAGGCAATGAATACATGCGGGTGCTGGAACAAAATTTAAAAGCATGTATCGGTCCCGATTCCATCCTGTATGTTTCCCTGGTACGATTCGGACTTTCCTATTATGATGAGATCACTCATGATTTCAAATCATTGAAACTGCCAGATTTTTCTGACTCTGATTACAAAAAAATTACAGGCTTGTCGGATGGAAATAGCAGTACTTTATTCCTTCTGAGTCAGGAGGGAAAAATATTTGCCTATACCAAAAAAGTGAAATTTGAAAAGCTTTTTGAAGAAGATCTGAGTATTTGTCATGATCTTAATTTTGAAAAGCATTGGTTTATCCGGAATAACCGGAGTACCTATCTTGCTATTGCTATAGAAAGCGGCGGTCTGGATGTGCTAAACCTCGAAACCAGGGAAAGGGTCCGTATCAGAAAGAATGATGATCTGTTTAGTGTTACCACCATAAACCAGGCATTGGAGTCAGACCAATTCTGGGTAGGAACCGATGATGGGTCTGTGTATAAATTATCCATAGAACCCTCTCCGGTGTTACTGCCTATGGATGAAAACATGCCTGATCTCTCCTCTAAAAAAGTGAAAATATGGACCATAAATCAGACCAGCGATGATCTGCTATGGATCGGTACTGACGGAAATGGGGTTTACCGGTATATTACACAGGGAAAACAATTTTTCAATATCAAAAAGGGTGACAGCGAATCCGGATTACTGGGTCATAATATTGTCAGGTCTGTGTTCAAAGACCGGGAAGGGAATTTATGGGTGGGTACCCGGGGCGATGGACTAAACATGCTCCCACCTGGAAACCGTCCCAGGGTTTCGTACAATGTAAACAACGGTCTCTCAAATAATGCTGTACTTTCCCTTAATATGGATACCCGGAACAATCTCTGGATAGGTGTCGATGGAGAGGGAGTAGATATGCTTGAACAGTCGACCGGCAGATTCTTTCACTTCCCGGAAGATTTTGTAAATGGGGGAAACCAGGAATTTGGATATGTCTATTCCATTTGCATCGACGCCTACGGAAGTATCTGGCTTGGAACCAGTGGGTACGGGGTAGTGAATATGGACGTTTCGCGTAATAGCTCCGGAAGATATGTACTTGAAAAATTCCGACAACTGCGATTTGACCCCACAGGTGATGGTTTACGTAGTGACATTGTTTATACCATTGTAGAAGAGCGCCCAAATGTACTCTGGCTGGGAACCAGAGGTGGAGGTCTGCACAGGCTGAACACCCTGAATAATTCCTTCAAAATTTTCAGGGTGGCAGATGACTTGAAAAATGGTCTTATTGACAATGATGTTCTCTCACTTTGCGTGTGTAGCAACCAGCAACTGTGGGTGGGCACAAGTGGCGGACTGAGTGTTCTGAATCTTTCCTATAAACCTTACCAGTTCCGACATTATACCGAACGCAACGGGATGCCCAATAATACCGTCCATGGCATTATGCATGATACTGCCGGTGACATCTGGATTAGCACAAACAGTGGACTGGCGAGTTTGAAAACTTCAGAAGGCAATTTTATGAACTTTAATAAAAACGACGGCTTGCTAAATTCGGAATTTACAGATGGAGCCGTTTTCAACGATACGGTTACTCATTTACTCTATTTCGGCGGGATAGAGGGACTGGATTGGTTCAATCCGATAGAAATAGAGGCGTCGGATAATTTTCCCCATATCTTTTTAAACGAATTTCACTTGAATAATACCCTGGTGATGCCAGGAGATTCAACCTCAATACTCAGTACAAGCCTCAACTCAACCCATCAAATAGAACTTCATTATAATCAAAATTTTTTCAGCTTCTCCTTCACTACACTGAACTATTATAACTCGCAAAAGTGTCAGTTTGCATATTACCTGGAAGGTTTCGACAATGCGTGGAACTATGTGGGTAATCAGCGCCTGGCCAGTTTCACCAATGTTCCACCCGGAAAGTACACACTGAAAGTGAGAGCCACTAATGAGGACCGCATATATGGTGATGAAATTCGGGAGATATCCATACTGATCCATCCTCCCTTTTGGAATACCCTTCTTGCCTATGTATTTTACGTGTTGATGCTTGGATTGATTATTAACCTGATCCTGAGGTTTCTGAAACGCAGGGCCATGGAGAGAAGAGAGGTAGAGATGGAGAAAATGGAACGGGTAAAAGCCGATGAAATTAATCAGTATAAGTTGCAGTTCTTTACGAATATTTCCCATGAATTCCGCACTCCATTAACCCTGATCATTGCACCTGCCGCGATACTCGAGGAGCAGCTGGGCGAGAAAAAACGACTGGGACAGTATGCACGGTCTATTTTCCAGAATGCTAACAGACTACAAAGACTGATCAGCGAACTAATTGAATTCAGGAAAGTAGAAACCAAAAACATGAAGTTATCTGTAGGCAGGTACGATCTTGTGCAATACATCTCCAAGTTGTCGAAAGCTTTTGAGGTATATGCCAGACTAAACGATTTATCGCTCCGGTTTTTGACTTCCAATCAGGTCATGGAAGCCTGGATAGACCTGGAGAAATTTGAGAAGATATTGCTCAACCTCGTGAGTAATGCCATTAAATTCACCCCTGCAGGCGGAAAAGTGGAGATAGAGTTGATAGAAAAAGATGAGTGTATTCTACTGCTGGTGCGAGATACGGGGATTGGTATTCCCTTGAAATTCCCGGATAAAATTTTCGACAGGTTTTATTATCAAAAAAGTAATTTTCACAGAGATGATATGTCGCAGGAGAGCAGCGGGGTAGGATTGTCGCTTACCAAGAGTCTGGTTGAACTTCATAAGGGTACAATAACTGCACGTAATCTGCCGGGCGGAGGAAGTGAGTTTCGTGTATTGATCCCCAACCGGAGGGAGGACTTTGAACAAGAATTGATGGATGATTTACAAAAACCCAGCAGTGAAAAGATAGCAATGAAAGTAGAAGAGGAGTTCCAGGTAGCCCAGGTATTTGCTCCGAATGAGGAGATGATGAAACCGGTAGACGATAACCGGGATTACTCCCTGCTTGTCGTTGACGATAGTTACGAGGTGTGTAACCTGGTGGAGAGCCTTCTGATAGATAAATATGTAATTTACAAGGCCTACGATGGAAAAACCGCACTGGAAACCTTGAATAGGGAATCCATCGACTTGGTGATCAGCGATGTGCTAATGCCCGGTATGGACGGACTTGAGCTTACAAAGTTGATTAAAACCGATATCAATACCAGTCATATCCCCGTAATCCTTCTCACAGCCAGGGTTGAAATGGAGCATCGGATAGAAGGACTGGAGGTAGGAGCAGATTCCTATATTCCCAAACCTTTTAATCCACGCCATTTGATGGTAAGAATTGAAAAACTGATTACTACCAGTGAGCGTTTTCGCAATTCATTCAGAGAATATAGTACACCGCAGCCCCGGTCGAAACTGCTTGAAGGGCTTACTCCTGTCGACCAGAAACTCCTTACCGGACTGATTGATTATATCGAAAAGAATATGCAGGATTCTACTCTCAGTGCTGACCATCTTTCAAGTCACATAGCCATGAGCAAAACCCAGCTCTACCGGAAAATCAAAGCTTTGACAGGCTTAACCCCCCACGGGTTGATCAAATACCTTCGTTTGAAAAAGGCCGCAAATGAATTGAAACAAAGTGAAAAAACCGTCTCTGAAGTCTTCTATGAAACCGGCTTCAACAACCGCTCCTATTTCTACCGCTCCTTTAAGGAAGCTTTCGGGGTTCCCCCGGGTGATTATGGGAATGGTGATTAATACTCCCAGAAGGCTTCCCCTTCATTATGAATAGCGAATATTGAATTTCGAATTTCGATACGTATAAACGCCTAAGGGTTTCCCCAAATGGATGACTTTGATAAATGGTATTTATTTTTTTCCCTAATAAGTGTTATTATTAACATGAAAATGTAATAAAAAAATTTGCTTATATTCCTGCTTTATGTTATCTTTGACATAATTTTAGAACGCATGTTGTATATTGAATTTAAAAATAAGCTGTCTGAATTTGGTATTTTTTCAACTACCGACATAAAAAAATACTTTCCCGGCTTTGACCGGCGGAGGCTTTCAGAATGGCAGGATAAAGGATATATTATCAAAATACGCAATTCATGGTATTGTTTTCCTGAGTACGCCCGTCATGAAAACTCCTATTGGCTTACAGCAAATCTTATTCATACCCCTTCATATATTAGTCTTGAGACAGCCCTGTCATGGTATCAGATTGTGCCTGAAGGTGCATTCTCTGTAACCTCTGTTACTACAAACAAACCACGATACTACAAAACACCTTTGGGTGATTATTTTTATAACACTATTAAGCCATCACTATTTTTTGGATATAAATTTATAGAATTTGATGTTGATTCTGGTAGCCGATCATTTAGCAATAAAATAAATACCCGGCATATTCAAATTGCTGATATTGAAAAAACAATACTTGATTTTTTTTATTTGAATCATCATTATAATACTGAATACGATATACGTGAGTTGAGATTTAACCCAATTGTTCTTCGCGATGATCTTAATAAAGATAAATTTTATCAATATCTCGACATATTTAAGAGCACTGCTTTAGAAAAGCGCATAAAACTAATGTTTAAAATTTATTTATAGTCAAACAGAACAAAAACAGTAATGATAAATTTTAGTGAAATACAGAAGTCTTACAATGAAGATTTAAGACAACCGAAATTTAAACAAGCTATGCTTAAAGAGTATTTTCAGTATAAAATACTTGATATTATCAATAATAGCCAGTGGTCTGATAATCTTGTTTTTCTTGGTGGCTCGAACCTTCGGATCGTACATGATTTTAGACGATTTTCCAACGATCTTGACTTCGACCTTAAAGGAGATTATGATAGAACTGACCATGAGGATATGTGTCAGTACGTGTGCAATCAGCTTGCAAAAGAAGGTATTGAAGTTGAAATAGACCGTGAAAAGAAGATTGATAAGAATCATCACACAGCGTATACCGGGTACATAAATTTTCCACAAATGCTGAAAATGCAAGGTATACATAATGACCCTCGAAAGAAATTCTTCGTTAAGCTCGATGCTCAGGCACACAACTACGGCGATTTTTCATATACTCCTGAAGATAGAATAATAAACCGCTTTGAAGTGTTTACCATTAACTGTCGGATGGAAACATCCGACAGCATCGTATATGCTGGTTATTCATAAATTTGCTTCTCCGGAAGTTTTCCATCAGAGATGCATCAGGGTATGATGTATCAACCCTTTGAGACACCCCCTACGTATAGAAATGTGTTTCTTACTGGCAATTAGAATCTTGAAGTGTTGTATCCCAGCAATGCCAATTCATGTCTCCGAATTTCTTCAAGTCTCTTACACGGCCATATTTGTCGGATGCATTCCACTCAATTTCCGTTAAATTATCTGTAAAAACGTGGTAAAAAAAAAGCTCCACACCGGGTGAAGCTTTTTGTTCAAATTAAAAAAATCAGACTAATTTCACATCAACAGCGTTCAATCCTTTTTTTCCTTCTGTTAGTTCAAAAGTAACTTCATCATCTTCCCTGATCTTGTCGATCAATCCGGATGCATGAACAAAATACTCTTCTTTGGATTCATTGTCAATAATGAACCCAAATCCTTTGGACTCATTAAAAAATTTTACTTTTCCTTCTTTCATTTCAATTGTTTATTTAAAAATTTTGGCGCAAGG
>Ga0114919_10000563_pt1 | contig 29078 bp, 22 predicted proteins | sample BlataG_FD_88682 | JGI IMG/M metagenome (GOLD analysis project Ga0114919, IMG submission 88682) | Deep subsurface microbial communities from Black Sea to uncover new lineages of life (NeLLi) - Black_00105 metaG | ecosystem: Environmental > Aquatic > Marine > Oceanic > Sediment | place: Atlantic... | reverse complement strand
TGGGTGCCATGGGGGGTGCCCCGGCCTTTCAAGGCTGGGGGACTGACCGCTGGTGCGAGTCCCGATGTACATCGGGATTCTCGCACCCCGATCAGCGGGAATCTGTTCCCGCCCCGATCAGCGGGTAGGTCGGGTCATCGACCCGACGATTTCTGATACCCGTGAGATGTCGGGTCAATGACCCGACCTGCGTGACTACACAGCTCCACGGTTGGCTACCACGCCCACCGCCAGACAGCGTACAACGCGAATAGATACAGCAAGCCTGGCAACCATATCGAAGCCCTCGCAATCCTTCCTGTCACGGATTCCGAGCACAGGTCAGCGTATAGGCGATACGACAAGTATGCCACACCTTGTCCAATGATCACTGGGCTGAAAGGAGAAAGCCAAGCAAGGCCGCACGCAATCGCCGCAACCCCAAGGAGCGCCGTTAACATGGATTCCCCGGAACTCACGGCCGTCCGCTTGCGGCCTTTCGGTGTCCTTTCAAAGCCAGCACGGCAGAACAGATGGTACAAGAATGACCATCCGGAAACAGGAAGGGAGGCTGTGTAGATTGCCGTCGACCAGAAGTAGAAGCGCACCGCTCTTCTCCAGTCTCTCGTGGTGGACAGGATGACAGCAAACACAGCTGCAAGCAGCCACGTATACAAGTATGGCAATACCGGGTGCAGATATGGGACACCGGAACTCCACAGTGCGTGCACGACGTACGCACCCAAGAAGCTGTTCAGCACGAGCAGTGGCATGAGAACATACCAAAGCATCGCCATGGCGAAATCCCACTTCTCGACTCGCGTCGCTTTGCTTTTCCTTTTGAGGAACTCTGGAACCTCATGCTTCAAGAGTTCCGCGGATCCTGAAGCAAACTTCTTCAAGCGGGTCATAAACGCACCGAAATCGTACGGGTATGACTCTGCGCTGGCAACATCCTCTGCATACACCCCACGTTTGCCGTCTCTTCCTACGCGAAGAGCGAAAGCGAAATCCTCCGACACAACCTCTGGGAAACCGCCAAGCGCTAAGCAGTCAGCCTTTCGAATGAGAGCACCATGTCCGAGCAAGCTGACAAATCCGAAGCGCGCGCTTGGACCCAAGTCGCGCTCGTAGAAGATCGATACCTCTGGTCCGAGGGCCCTCTGGAATGCGCTGTTGTCCTCGTGCTGGAAGGCGTGGTGAGCGGCCTGAATGAAGACGGTGTCTTCCGTTGCTGACAGCAGCGCTCTCTCGACAAGCTTCCTAGTAAAATCCCTCGGCAACCGCTGGTCGGCATCAACGAGGAGAAACCATTCCGCAGTGACGTGTTCGCGTAGCGCGTGGTTGATGTTCCCGGCCTTGAAACCACGCCTGTCGGAGCGCGCAACACGATGGCAGTCCGAGTGCGCTTCGGCGAAACGCGCCGTCCTTCGCCTGTAGTCTACACTCCGACTGTCGTCCAAGATGTACACTTGGAAATCGTCATAATCTTGCTCAACGCACGATAGACAGCACTCCTCGTCGAAATCATCGCATGTGGGGCACAGTATGGCGATGGACGGTGGTGAGAGGTCGTGCCTGGGTCTCTCCGTCGGCGAGCTTGAAAGCAGGGAGCTGAGCTGGAAAGTCAGATGATGTAGTGCCCAAAGAAGAACAATCCACCAAATGGCGGCATTAATGTGGGCCAAGGTCGAGAGCGTTGCTCGCTTCTGGTCAAACTGGTGCATCCACGGCCAGATGACGACAACAGCCAGGACCATCCAGGCGAGCAAGGGCACAAGGACAAGGGTCGTCCGTTTCTCCTTCATGGAAGCCGTTCTATCACCGCTTCGGCCGCAGGCCGCGGTCTTCCCTTCTCGTCAATGAGCCCCGTGTATGGGTCCCATTGGTAGAATGGCCAGCGCATTTTCCACGGGTGGTCGAAAGCGCTATGCACGGAGATCGAGACGTCCAACGGCATCTCAGCCACTGCATCTCTCCGGGAGTCAAGCAGGAGAGAGAAGTAGTTGGCCTGCTCGTGTAGGGAGGTGTCATCGACTCCCCCCATGGGGTATGTGATCATCTTGAGGAGAACAGGCTTCCGGTGTTGACGAGCTAACGCGGCAATTTTCTGCGCATATTCTGTGGTCGCAACGATATCCCGCCTAGCATCTGCGCGGAAGATCGGAATTGGTAAAGTCTGGCTGGCGTCACGCAGGGAGAGATGAGCGTCAGGGAAGACCCAGTCGCCCACGGCCAACAACCTCTGGTCATGCAGGTAAGTGCCGATCCGTTCTGTAGTAGTTACGGGGCGTCGTGTTCGTAATCTAAGCTCACGAACTACATTAAGAAGTTCGCGGTAGGAATAATTAATCCCAAGTCTGTTGTGCCCCACGACGTAACCATCAACGTCTTTCCTCTTCGCCGCGGCCAATAGGACTTCCCTTCGATCAGTTGGATTCCAGATCCCCATGATGACACTGAGACCACTTTCCTTCGCGAGATGCGGGATCATGTCCAGGGGTTCCTGGCTGGAGAAAGTGATGATCCCATCGAAGCCCGCCCTCCGGATCCAAAGGAGCTCTTCGCGCATAGATGAGGGTCTAGGCTGCCGCTGTGCGGTGGGGTCGAATTCTAGGGGTCCATACGTGATCCAGCGAGCCCTCCGAACGAGGGCAACGACTTCCTCATCCGGAATGATCCACTGGCTGAGGCGGGGACCGACAATGTGATACCAGCCAGCCAGGGCGGCCAACGATGCAGAAGCAGACGCCAAGAAGGAGACTCCAATTCGGCGACCGCGGTCCAAGGTTCGGTACCACTGCTTGCACCGAGGGTAGGATCTCAAGAGGACGAGCACACCGACGAAGACGGAGACGAGAAAAGACCAGTTGAGCTCGGACAATGCTTTATTGAGGGCGGCAGCAAGAACAGTTGTGGACGCACTAATGACCACTTGTCGCCGCAGCGGCTGTTCCATCTCTCATGACCTCATCGTACACTCTCTTGTTAGGCGTTGTGTCCGCCCAGAAGGGACACCGTCCCATCCCGCCCAACAATAATCATGTTTCTGGCCGGGTGCCACTGCTTTCGAGCAGCGTCTTCTCTCGCGCGAACGGATCATCCATCCGCAACGTCGCTTGGGTGCCCGCGCCGCGGCCTCAGCTCTGAACCGCCCGCGGCGCCCGTTTCCTCGATCACGCCACAATTCCTCTGCGACCTCTGCGCTCTTTGCGTCTCAGCGGTTCTCTTCCCGACGCCTGGCAAATACTATCACAATCTGCCAGTTTCCACCATCCAGCGACAGCCTGAATCCCTTCAAGCTTCCACCTTGGGCGCTCGAAGTCCCTCGATCCCTCTTTACTGAACCCCGAACCCCGAACCCCGAACCCCGAACCCTGAATCCGCAAATCCTCCGTGACCTCAGCGCTCTCCGCGGTTCTCTTCCCCATTCGCCATTCTGAACTCTGCATTCTGCACTCAAAACCCGCCAATCCCCACCACCTGAAAACTGACAACTGACAACTGAAAACTCGCCGCCTACAATCCTCCATGCACGCGCCCACGGTGAGCTTACAGCTTAGGACTTACACCCCATGGCTGCTGCCAGCAGCGTCCCATAACCAAGGTGGCCAATTAGGGGGCGCGCACCAATGACCACCTTGACCACCTTTGCCTCCCGCACCCACAGGCCAGGTCTTATCGGAACCCGCGACGGCCGACGAGCCGTCGGCCGCTACGCCGGGTGCATGATAGTCTTGCCGCGTGTTTTTAGCGGATGTCCGGTGGCGGGCAGGCCCGGAGGGGCGGTTGAGAATAGCCCGGCACGGCGCTGCCGGGGGAGCGGTTCGACCGTGGCGGTGTCCAAGGACGGATCAATCCCCGCTGGCCGCCGCCGTCTCCGGACTCGTGATACGCCCGTCCAGCATCTCGAGCACCCGGTTGGCTTGGGCGGCCACCTGTGGGTCATGCGTGACGACCACCAGGGTGGTCTTCGCGTCGCGCTGCAATTCGTCGAGCAGTTCGAGCAGCCGCTCGCCGTTCTTGGAATCGAGCGCGCCGGTCGGCTCGTCCGCCAGCAGAATGCGCGGCTCGTTGGCCAGCGCACGGGCGACCGCGACCCGCTGCCTTTCCCCCACCGATAACGTGTTCGGCAGCGCGTGCGCGCGATCTGACAAGCCAACCCGTTCGATCAGCACCCACGCGCGCTCCGAACGCTCGCGCAGCGGTCGTCCGGCCGCCAGCATCGGAACCTGCACGTTTTCCAGTGCCGTCAGGTTCGGCAGCAGATTGTGCAGTTGGAACACCAGTCCGACGGTCGAGCGCCGGTGCCGGTCGGCTTCAGCGTTTGACAGGTTGGTCAGCGAAACGCCGGCGACCGAGAGCGTACCCGCGTCGGGCTGATCAATGGCGGCGAGGAGATTGAGCAACGTGGTCTTGCCACACCCCGATGGCCCGCAGATGGCGACGAACTCGCCGCCGGCAATCTCCAGATCCAGCCCGTCCACGGCGCGAACCCGTCCGGCCTCGTAGTGCTTGACCAGCCCCCGGGCGGAGATGCCCGCTGCGTTCGCCGTCGCGTTCTCACTCATAGCGTAGCGCCTCCGCCGGGGAGATACGTCCCGCCCGCCACGCCGGAAGTAGCGCGCCGAGCACACTGAGTACGACCGCAACGCCTAACGCCAGCAGAAATGGGGTGGCGCTGAACACCGGCTCCATGAATTGCTCTGAAACCGGCAAGAACGTGGTTAGTTCGGCCAAGCCGGCGCCAAGCAGCCAGCCCAGCGGGCACCCGATCAGCCCCACGCCCGCTGCTTCCAACACGATCATGCCCATGATTCGCCGACGGGGCCAGCCGACCGCGCGCAGCACACCGATCTCGCGCGTGCGCTGCAGCACCGTCATCCACATGGTGTTGGCGATGATGATGCTGCCGATCACGATCGCCAGGAAGGAGACGGCCCACACCATGTCTTGCGCGATCTCGAGCCCCTGGTCGACCTTGTGGTATTCGCTCGCGTCGGCGATCGCGACCAGCTCGGGGTGTTCGCGCTCGATTCTCTCGGCGACCGCGGCGGGGTTCGCGCCACGCCGCAGGTGCACCTGAAACAATGACACCCGCCCCTCGCGCGCCGCCAGACGCTGCAAGCGTGGCAGACTCACAACGATCGCGCCGTTGAAAAACACGGCGTCGGTCCGGAAAACCCCCACGACCCGATACGGCTCGCCGCGAACGTGCAGGACATCATCCAGGTCTTTTTCGAGCGCGCCGCACGCGATGGAACCGAGCAGCAGCTCGTCGTCGGCTTGGGGACAGCGGCCGCGGATCAGGTCGCCGCGCAGCGAAGGCATGTCTTCCAGACGCAGCCCCAAAATCAGGTAGAACGGCCGCCCCTCGATCGGCAGGATGTGCCACAGCGTCCCAATCACCTCGCGGACTTCGGCAATCGCCGTCAGCTTGGCCCGTGTCTCCTCTTCATCCAGGACGCTGAGCAGGTCGGCCGCCACGTCGGCCTGGAACACCATGAGCTCGGCGTCGTTGATGTGGATGGTCGCGTCGACGGCGTCCCACAGGCCGCGAACGAGCGTCGAGAACGACACGATCGCCACCACGCCTACCGCCACGCCCAGCGCGGCCAGCGTGGTGCGCATCGGTCGCCGATACAGATTGCGGGCGATCATGCGCAGCAGCGTGAGCGGCGGGCCGGTCGGTTCCATTCAGGTATTCTAGTGTGAAACACGCCCGCGCGGAGCCCCCGGGAAGCGGGTGCGTGGTACACTCGTCCGCGCTAACCGGTTAAGCAGCAGGAGAATCGCCATGTCCAGCCCTTGCATCGTGTTTTGCCTGGCGGCCGTCGTGGCAGTCATGGTGACACCGCCGCGGGCCTGTGGCGGAGACCGCATCACCGGCCGGGCGTTTGCCACGCGCAGCGAGGTGATCGCCCGACACGGCATGGCGGCCACCAGCCAGCCGCTGGCGACCCAGATCGCGCTCGACATCCTCAAGCAAGGCGGCAGCGCTATGGACGCCGCCATCGCCGCCAATGCCGCTCTCGGCCTGATGGAACCGACGAGCTGCGGTATCGGCGGCGACCTGTTCGTGATCGTCTGGGACGCCAAGACGCAACGGCTCTACGGCCTTAACGCCAGCGGACGCTCTCCATTCGACCTCACGCGCGGGTGGCTGATTGAACAAGGCCACGAGCAGATGCCGAATTTCGGACCGTTGCCGATTACGGTCCCGGGCTGTGTAGACGGCTGGTTCGAGCTGCACGAACGTTTCGGCCAGCTCCCCATGAAAGACGTGCTAGCGCCGGCGATCCGGTACGCCCGGGAGGGCTTCCCCGTCTCCGAGCTGATCGCGTACTACTGGTCGTTCGGCCGGCGGTTGAAGGACTATCCCGGCTTCGCCGAGACGTTCCTGCCCGACGACAGGGCGCCGGCCAAAGGCGAAATCTTCAAGAACCCTGCGCTGGCCGGCACGCTCGAAAAGATCGCCGTCGGTGGCCGCGACGTGTTCTACAAGGGTGAGCTGGCCGACGTGATGGACGCGTTTTGTCAGCGCGTTGGCTGCTTCATCCGGAAGCGCGACCTGGAGGAGCACGCCTCGACCTGGGTCGAGCCGGTCTCAACTAACTACCGCGACTACGACGTGTGGGAGCTGCCGCCGAACGGGCAGGGCATCGCCGCCCTGCAAATGCTCAACATCCTTGAGGCGTACGACCTCCGCTCGATGGGCCACAACAGCGCGGCTTACCTGCACCACCTGATCGAGGCCAAGAAGATCGCGTACGAAGACCGGGCCCGCTATTACGCCGACACCGACTTCGTCAGCGTTCCGATCGATAAGCTCATATCGAAGGAATATGCCGCCGAACGGCGCAAGCTGCTCGACCCGCAACGCGCTGCACGACGTTTGCCGGCCGGGAAGGTAGACGTGACGCGGGCCGAGGCCAAGCTCCGCGAAGGCGACACGATATACCTGACCGTGGCAGACAAGGACCGCAATATGGTCTCGCTGATACAGAGCAATTATCGCGGCTTCGGCTCCGGGCTGTGCCCCGACGGGCTGGGTTTCTGCTTCCAGGATCGCGGGGCGCTGTTTGCGCTCGAAGAGGGTCACCCCAACGTCTACGAGCCGCACAAGCGGCCTTTTCACACGATCATCCCCGCGTTCGTGACCAAAGACGGCAAGCCCTTCCTGAGCTTCGGCGTGATGGGCGGCGACATGCAGCCGCAGGGCCACGTGCAAATCTTGTGCAACATCATCGATTTCGGCCTGAACCTGCAGGAGGCCGGCGACGCCGCCCGCTTCCACCACACCGGCTCCTCCGAGCCCACCGGCGAAGTTATGAGCGACGGTGGCCGGGTTGCACTTGAGTCCGGCATCGATGTGGAAGTCCGCCGCTCGCTGGCCCGCATGGGCCACCGTGTCCACTTCGCGACCGGCGGCTTCGGCGGCTACCAGGCGATCGGCTATGGCGCCGAGAACGACGTCTACATCGGCGCCTCCGAATCCCGCAAAGACGGCCAAGCGGCAGGCTTTTAGCGCTTAGGCCTGGAAAGGTCGGGGACGTCCGAATATGCTTCAGGCGTTCCGAGGGACTAGGAGATGTCGGCCCCGGGCTTGCTGCGCACACTAGGGTACGATGAGTCGCCCAACTTCCTTCAAGGCGACGAGTTGCGATACGCGCCGGAGAACGGCAGCACCTTTCGCAAGGCGGAGGGTACTTGCGGCCTTCAGGGCGTTTACGTTCTACGCGGGCCTGCGCGCGGGGAGATGGCGGACGTTCCGGTCGTGTACGTCTGTCGCGCGGAGTCGGAGGAGGACGCCCGCGCCATCCATCGGCGGGTCTGGAATCAGAACGTTGTCCCATTCCTTATCGTTCACACGGACACAAAGGTCCGCCTCTATTCTGGCTTCGACTACGCGACGGAGCCCCGCGCGCGAAGAGAGGTGGGTTTGCTGCGAGAGGGGGCCCTTCGGGAGGTTGCCAACGTCCTGGCAGCCTTCAACGCTCGCGCCATCGACGACGGCAGCGTCTGGCAGGAATGGGGCGCGCGAGTCACCCCGGAGAAGCGCGTCGATTGGCGGCTGCTCGACAGCCTGCGTGGGCTGGAATCCTGGCTGCGGTCCAACGGGTTGGAGGACCGATCGCTAGCGCATGCACTGATCGGCAAGTACGTTTATCTCCACTATCTGCGGGCGCGCAATATCCTTTCGGACAGGAAGCTTTCTGATTGGAACCTTCGGCAGCGGGAGGTGTTTAGCCGAGACGCCACACTCAAGGCGTTTCGGGATCTCGTGGATCGCCTCGAGGAATGGCTGAATGGCGCCATCTTTCCCATCTCAGACTCTCAATTGCAAGGCATCCGCGCCGAGCACCTGAAGCGCGTCGCCGGGGCGTTTGTGGGCGACGAGCCCGATGGGCAGCTCCACCTGAATTTCGACGCGTACGACTTCTCACACATTCCGATCGAGACGATCTCCGTCATCTATGAGCAGTTCCTCCACGCGCCGGAGGACGGCGACCAGCGATCTGTCGGCCGGGAGCGTGGCGCCTACTACACGCCCATGCCGGTAGTCTCGTATATCCTCAGCGAGTTGAACCGTCGGTGGCCGTTACAGCCCGGCACGCGGACCCTGGACGCCTCATGCGGCTCGGGTGCGTTCTTGGTTCACTGTTACCGCATGTTGGTCGAGCAGCGCGTGCGTAATGACAATGGAGAGCGACCCTGGCCGACCGAACTGCGTGACTTGCTGGTGAGGCACATCTTTGGAATCGACAGCGACCGGGATGCATGCCAAGTTGCAGAACTAAGTCTCATCCTGACGCTGCTGGACTACGTTGACCCCCCAGACCTGTCGAAGACGAACTTCAAGCTGCCGGAGCTGCGAGACCGGAACATCTTTCACGGCGACGCTTTCGATGACGATGCCCCGCTTTTTGACAAAGTCCGTCGCCACGCATACCAGTGGATCGTCGGCAATCCTCCCTGGAAAGAACTGAAGAAGCACTCCATTGCCGAGAGTGACGTGCGCGTCTGGGACTGGATGCAGCGCCACAAGGATGTGTGCCCAACCGGTGGCAATCAGGTTGCCGAGGCTTTTGCCTGGCGTGTTCGCCAATTCGCCGATCGTGACGGAGTCATCGGTCTCCTCCTGCCGGCAATGACCCTGTTCAAGCACGAGAGCAGAGCCTTCCGGCAGGCGTTCTTCCGCGAGAACGCGGTATGGCACGTTGCGAACTTCGCCAACCTCGCCGAGGTGCTGTTTGCGGGCCGATCCCGCGTTCCTGCTGCCGCATTCTGCTATTCTCCGATTCTTGCTGACGGCGAGACTTCGTACCCAGACCATATCACTGTCTACTCGCCTCTCGTGGCGAATCAGGAAGCCACACGTCCGGCTCATGCGCGCAGGCGCCAGGAGTCTTGGAGCTTGATCGTTAACGCGAGCGAGGTTCGTGACATCTCATACCGCGAGGCTCTGACCGGCGATCTGCTGCCGTGGAAGGCGGCCGCATGGGGGTCTCGTTGGGACACGCGCTTGTTGAGGAAGATCGAGCGCTCCGGCTTCCCGTCGCTCGGCGAGTTGGAGGCGGAAGGCGCCATAGTCCTTTCGCAGGGTCTTGAACTCCGAACGATGCCTGAGGACGAAGCGCATGAACCGCTTGAGCATAGGCCAGAGGTTTCAGGCAAGCCTCGGCTGAATAGCGCGGCGCTGAAGCGCAAGCGATTCTTGTTCAGTATCCCACCCGAGGCAATCGACCGTGTACCTAAGGGCGAGAGTTACGGTCGCCACGGCAGATTCGAATTGCCGTACAAGATCTGCCACCCCCCGCACGTAATCGTCAGCGCCGCGCGGAACTTCGCCGTCTTCAGCGACGAATTCCTGATCGTTCCTCCACGGCAGATCGGGATCGCGGGGCCTCCGGAGAGGGCCGCCTTTCTCAAGGCACTCGCGCTTTACCTCAACTCCGATTTCGCCTTGTACCACCAGTTCTTTATGTCGCCCGAGTTTGGAATACTCAAGCGACGCGCTACTCTTTCCGTCCTGCGCAGATTGCCGGTGCCTTTTGCGGAAGTTTCTGACGACGCGCTGCAATGTTGGTGTCGATTGTACGACGAGTGTGTTCACGCGTCTGAATCATCAGCGGATCCGGTCGATGTCGCAGGCAGGATGGCGGGCCTTCTCCAAGAAGCGAACGCGCTTGTTGGAGAGAGTCTTGGCCTTGGGCCTCGCGATGAATGGGCTGTTCACGACTTGTCGAACGTGCGCATAGGCCTGTTAGCTGGGAAGGTTGAAACCTATGCGATCCGTAAACCGAGTGAGCCCGAGATGCAGTTGTACGCAAACGCACTGTGCTCCGAACTCGACGCCTTTCTCACCGAAGACCGTCACGTGCGCCACGCTATCGACGTGTGGTATGGGAAGGACTTCGGAATCGTCAGGGTCGGATTGCGAACCGGTGCCGGAGGCGAATCGATACGCGTTCAGCAGTTGAGTCCCCAGTCTGACCAGGAAGTGCGTGAAATCTGCGAGCACCTGCGTACACGATATTCGCAGTGGATCTACTTCAATCGCAATCTCACTGTGCACGAGCACGAAAACACGTATCTTTTCAAGCCGCTGCAACTCGTGCACTGGACGCGCAGCCAGGCCTTGGTTGACGCAGGTGAGGTCATCGCCGAGACGCTAACGCCGACGGGGGCGTGATGGGCTCAGCACCGACAAACAACGCAACCTCACCAACCTGGCGCCAGGAGCTGCGCTGGGCGTTCGTGGGCCGATGCCATGATCTGCTTGCGATGGGCTACACACGCCTACATCCTTCATCGCTGCAAGCGGCAGAAGAGACCGAGATCACGGGCGACCTGGTCGACGCAATCCGAGCAGTCACGGAAGATCCGGATAGTCCAGGGTGGGTCGCACGCTACGAATGCGCAGACGACCCTCCGATCACAACGGCCGGGCGTAGGGGTAAGCGCCGCCGGCGGGTCGACCTGGCCTTTGTGCGCACGCAACATGGCCGCGGGCCCCGATTCCAGGTGGAGGCGAAGCGCCTTTATTGTCCAGCATCTCTCGGCGAGTACCTTGGCAAGGATGGCCTACAGCGCATCTTGAACGGGGACTACGCTGCTGATCATCCCGACGCTGGCATGCTGGGCTACCTCCAGAGCGAAACGCCAGCCGCGTGGGCAAAGAGGCTGGGGAGCCGCCTCGGGCAAGTTGGCGGTGAGTACGCGGTCCGTGAGGGTGGCGGATTCCGGCAGGTGCCCGTCAGTCGCCGGCTCTCCCACACGTACCGCTCCCGGCATGACCGCAGCTCGGTCGGGTCTCCGGTGGACATATATCACACGTTGCTTACCTTCAACTGAAGGGAACGTCCGACCCGTTCTGCCAACACATGAGGTCGCCAAGATTGCCTGGACAAGCGGGCCTGCGGTCAACCCTACATCGGATGGAAGAACAGCAGCGTCACGCCGGCGACTGCGATCACAGCTCCGACGGCCGCCCTGGGACTGACCCGTTCCTTGTGAATCAGCACCGTGAACGGCAGGATGAATACCGGCGTTAACGAGCAGAGCGTCTGCGCTACGCCCAGTGCGGCGCGGTCCGCAGTGACTAGCGACATCCACACGCCGAGAAAAGGCCCGGCGATCGCCCCGAAGGCAGTGAAGGCCAATCCCGCTCCAAATGATCCACGGTGAACGGGCTGGATGCCTGCGGCGCGGCGCCTCTGCTCCCGTACCCGGTATATCGCGAGAATCGGAAGCATCCCCACAGCGGCGAACACCATTCGCACGAGTGTGGCAGCCTGTGGCTTCAAGTGCTGGGCGTCCGGTAGCCAGCCGTGGCCCATGCCCTGCTTGCTCAGCAGCAGCCCGGCGGCCTGGCATGCAGCCGCCACGAATGCCAGAAAGACGCCGCGCGCGCGGTGGGAGCCGTAGACCACGGTTTCGGCCCGCGGACGCTCCAGCACAACCCAACCGACGCCGCCGATCGTCAGGGCGATGCCGAGCCACGCCACCGCCTCCAGTGTCTCGCCGAGAGCTAGCCAACCGAAGAGCGCGGCGAACAGCGGCGCGGTGGTCATGATCAGCATCGCCAGCCGCGGCCCGATGTGGACGAACGCGGTGAATAGCGCCTGATCACCGATGGCGAGCCCCACGACACCCGACAGCGCCAGGAAAACTACCTGGCGTGGCACGACACCCGGCACCCACGCACCGGCCAGCAGCCGGTGCGTCAGGCCGAGCAGGACGATCGCCAACGCGATGCGGGCGGCGTTAACCGTGGTCGGGCCGATCCGTCTTCCGGCGGCGGTGAACAGCAGCGAGGTTGCCGTCCACAGTGCCGAGGTTGCGACGCCCGCCGCCGGTCCGACGTATGCATTCAGATTATCCAGCATAGTCCCGTATGTTAGGCGCGTCGGGGACAGGTTCCGAGGGCCGCTCGCGTGACTCCCACCCGCCACGCAATACCGCCCGCGCCCGTCGAGCGCAGCGTCGCACACCCCTTACCGCCTGCGTGGTCCGGGGGCCTCGGGGGCCCGACGGCGCCACGCAGGCAAAAAACCAGCGGGGCCGCGACGATCCTGATGGTCGTGCCTGTGAGGTGTTTCCCTGGGCGGTTTCGGTCCCGCCGGTCATGCCGAGAAGACCCAAACACTCAGCAGACCGAGAAAGTTGGCCGGCAGGATCAGTGTTTCCTCCCCTGGTTTCCAGGACGGAAGCTCATACGGATCAGCTCTTTGGGTGGCGGGACTGCCTGTCACGGGCTGCGCTACCGAAGCACCCTCCTCAGAGCCCGCCTCGCTGTCCGCGCGTCTTCGGAGTTCGCGAAGCGCAGATAGGTCACCGAGCGCCCCCCGATGACTGCGGCCGACAGGCCCCGCAGATTGAGCCCCTCGTCCGCCAAGGCGCGCGTGATCCGCTCACCCAGCCCCGGTTGGTCCGGACCCTCCACACGGAGCGTGTGCATGCTGGGGGCCTTCGACAGGCGCACCTCCTCCGCGGCGTGGATCTGCGCTGCCCCCTTCAGCGGCACCATGAATACGACCGCTTTTCCGCGTTTGGCTGGGCGGGCGATTACGAACTCGAGATTCGCCCCGGCTTTCGAAAGTACCTCGAGCTTTCTCATGAGTGCCCGCGGCCTGTCCGGAAGCTCACCCACCCAGATGTCGACCTTGCTGATGTCGAACGCCATCGTCCGTCTCCTTCGCGACCTGAACGGTACCGGCCTGCCAGCCGCCGCGGACGGAGAGTACCCCTCGCCCCAGCGAGCGACAAGCCCTTTTCACTCTCCTTGACTAATTCGCTTGACCTCCGTGCCCTTCGGCTGTCGCTCGCTGCGTGGCGGCGGCCGGATGTTGATGCTCTTCGGCCCCTCGTTCTTGATGGTTTCACTCCGAGATCTGACCCATGCCCCCTCTGTATTTGCGATCACAGTGGCTTGCCTCCAAGAAGGTTTGTACCAGGGCCGTTGCACAAGCCGCCAGGATAGCCTAGCCTGTTGCCGACGCCGTAACCAATAGGGAGATCAGACATGGCCAAGGTCCGCAAGTTTAAGTGTTCGAAGTGCGGCAGAAGATTCTTAATGCCGGCTCATCTTGGGCGGCACATGAATACCATCCACGCCTCCAGGCGGGAGAAGCTCGTCGGGAAGAAGGCAGCGAAACGCGCCCGAAAACGCGTGCTTCGCCGGGCGGTGCGGGCCGGGGCGGCAGGCCGACCCGCTGCCAGGGCGGCCGGCGCGCTGCGGGAGATTCGGGCTTATCGCCAAACGCTGGTTGCACGACGCGCCGAGCTCGACTCGCGAGTCAACGCGATCGACCAGGCGCTCGCCGCGCTAGGGGCGGCCGCGCGGTCGGCGCCAAGACGGGCCGCGCGAGCTCCGCGCAGCTCCGGCCCACGCAGAGGATCGCTCAAGCACTTCATCGAAAGGGTGCTGTCGGCTAGTAAAGGCCCGATAGCGGTCAGGGACACTACTACCGCGGTGCTGAGAGCCGGCTTCAAGACGAAGAACAAGACGCTGGCCAAGAGCATCGGCACCGCCTTGAGCCAGATGCCGAATGTCGTGAAGGTCTCGCGAGGACTGTTCCGCTTGCGCTAGCCCGGCGGGGTGCGTCCCCCGGGGGCTGCCTGCGGAATCCTGCGGTCGGCTGTCAGCGGCCCTGGCCTTGCGAATGTGACAGCCCATTCGATCGGCTAATCGTGTGACGGCGAGTCGTGCGCCCGGCTCACGCCAGTGAGGCAATACTACTCTCGACGGTCTGCTTCGCACTCGCGAGCTGGGTCACGCCGGGCCGAGCCTTGCCACCCATCAACTCCACGGTCGAACGTGGGTGGCAAGCTCGATGCGACGGCGGCCGTGAGGTCCGCGCGCCTAGAAACAGCTCGAGCCGACCAAGCCCGGTTCCCCAATAGTTTGTCTAGGATTATCGGATCATTTGAATTGTCCCCGTTGGGCGAACCGCGCCGCGGAATCGGTCGATAGCAGATTTGTGACCCGAGCTTCGATTCAAGCGATGACTACGCCAACGGCGCCCGCGCCACCCGATCCCGCGGGCACGCAATCACAGACGCCGGCCTGCCCCTTTTCTCCTGAGGTCCTGCATGAACTGGAGTTGGCCCGACAACGTGGCAGGAAGATTCGCCGGGCGGCCGGCGCGGCCCTGTTCACCGGCTGGACCGTCAGCATTTTCGCCGCGCTCACACTGCTGTTTGGAATCTTCAGCGTCACCGCCCTGTTGCTCGGAATCGCGCTGGCCGTCGTGGGCTACAACGAGTTCTCCGGGGCAAAGATGTTGCGCCGGCTCGATCTTCGGGCGCCCCGCCGGCTTGGGCTCAATCAGATCGGCCTCTGCGGCGTGCTGATCGTCTACAGTCTCTGGAGCATCTATAGCGCACTGACCGGGCCCAGCCCGTACGCAGCGGCCCTCCCTGCTGGAGGCCAAATGCCGGGAATGCTTGCGTCGATCGAGCAGCTCCAGACAATCGTCACCCTCGCGGTTTACGGCTCGCTGATCTTCTTCAGCATCATCTTCCAGGGCGGGATGGCCTGGTACTATTTCACCCGCAGCCGGTACATCCGGGCCTGCATCAGCGAAACGCCGCAGTGGATCATTGATCTACAGCGGACCACCTCCCTGCTATAGTGCCTGGTGATCGACAATCCCCGTGAAAACTCTGTTCAATGCGGTCCGGCCGGCCGCGTAAGCGCGGGGGTCGAACCCGGCCGGCCCGACAGAACCAGGGTGCCGTGGGCGCCCTTGGGGTTAAAGCCGTTGGTGCCCTAAACACGCGCCATCGCGCTGCTGTTGTCTCCTGTGGGACGTCTTCTTCCTGCTCTATTCTCGGCAACTACCTACAACTGGGCAATCCCTACTCTAATAGCCACTGGCAACTCTACAGGCGGCGCTTGCCACGGCACACCCTGCCGGAGGCGGGGCTGAGGGGCCGGCCGACTGGTGGCGCCCCGGGCCGGTCGGCGCCGACCGGCCGACCACTTGACGGCCAGGTCGATGGACGGTAGGAGTGAAAACTTGGTGGTGTCGCTGGCCCGCTTGGGCACCATGCGGTCTCGAGTCCACGATGAGCGATAAGCCGTCTCCAATCGAGTCTCCTAGCTACGCCGCCCAAAAGGCCGATTGTGTCGCGCGCATGGCGAACGCACAAGTACTGTCACGCCAGAGTCTCGATTGATGCGACGTAGCCAGCGGCGAGGGTGAGTCGGTGTTGACGAATAAGCACTGGGCTTCGATCGAATGGGTGCTATCGGGCTGGCCAAGGCCCGAGGCGCTTCCGGATGGCGATGTCGTAACCGTCGCCGGCGAATCCGGCGTGAATCTGGAGGTGTGGCTCGCCAAGCGCAGTGCAGATCCCGGGCTCTTCGCACAGGGCGCGCTCTGATGATTAGTGCGCGGCGGACAATCGGATCGTCACAGGCGGATGGGGGATGACTGCAGCCCGAACGCATGAGATCCTGCAAGACCGGCCCGGCACACGTGCCTGCCTCCTGGGGAACCTGGCTATCGTGCGGGGCGCATTGGAAGCAGGAGTCCAGTTCTTCTCCTGCTACCCGGGGACACCCTCCTCCGAGATCGGCGATACGTTCGCCCGAATTGCGAAAGAGGCCGACGTCCTGTTTGAGTACTCGGTTAATGAAAAGATAGCCGTCGAAGTTGCTTTTGCAGCCAGTCTGGCCGGCGCGCGGGCCATGTGCGGCATGAAACACCTGGGCCTGAGCTACGCCAGCGACCCGATCTCCAGCATGCCCTATGTCGGCGTGGAAGGGGGAATGGTTGTCGTCTCCGCCGCCGACCCCTCTGCCATAACCAGCCCCAACGAACAAGACCAGCGGCACTTCAGCCGCTTTCTGTATTTCCCGGTTTTCGACCCGGCAACGCCCGAAGACGCCCGGAAAATGACGCGCTACGCCTTCCAGTTCTCGGAGACGACTCGTCTGCCCGTGATCATACGCCCCACCACCCGGGTCTGCCACAGTAGCGGGATGGTCGAGCTGGGACCCCTGCCTACGCGCAAGAACGAAATCCGCTTCACCAAGAATCCGGCGCGCTATGTGCCGATCCCCGCTAACGCCCGGCGTATGCGCACGGAGCTGACCGGTCGCTATCGCCATGCCGAGCAGTTGCTGCAAGCGTCGGGCTTTTTCCCGCGCAGCGGCAACGGCCGCCGCGGCATCATTGCCAGCGGCGTCGCGTATGCCTATACGGTCCAAGTCATCGAGGACTTGGGCGTTCAGAGCGAAGTGACATTGCAGCAAGTCGGGGCCTATCCCATCCCCGAGCAACTGCTGCGCGCTTTCCTGGAATCTGTTGATTCGGTGCTGGTGGTGGAAGAGCTCACGCCATTTGTTGAGGACTGGCTGAGCCTGTGCGCTTTTCGAAACGGCCGGCAAATCCCTGTTCTCGGCAAACACAGCGGGCATTTCCCGGTGGAGTTTGAATACTCCCCCGACCTTGTCGAAGACGCCGTTCGCGACTACATGAACCTGCAGAAACGGGAGCCGGTCTCGGTAGCTGTCCCTGAGATGCTACCGCGACCCCCCGTGCTTTGTCCTGGCTGCCCGCACCGGGCAAGCTTCTACATGGTCAACAAGGCCTTCGGTAAACACACCGTGTATTGTAACGACATCGGCTGCTACACCCTCGGATACGGGCAGCCGTTGCACGCCTGTGACCTGCTGCTTTGTATGGGCTCCTCGATCACCCAGGCCTCCGGAATCGCGCGCGTGACCGGCCGCCGCACCGTGGCCTACATTGGCGATTCGACGTTCTTCCACAGCGGTCTTCCCGCACTTGCCAACGCGGTCCAGGCCGAGGACAACGTAACCGTTGTCATTCTGGACAATTACATAACCGCCATGACCGGCTTTCAGCCCAGTTTAACAACGAATGGACGGACCGCGAACGAAAGGCAACAACCGGCATCACAGACATGTGAGCGCGTAGCGGATGGCTATGCAATCGAGCGGGCCGTGCGCGGGCTCGGAGTGCGCGAGGTCCATTCGGTCGATCCGTTCGATGAGGAGGCGACGCTTGCTGCCCTCCGGCAGGCCAGGAGCGGCAGCGGCGTAAACGTCGTGGTATGCCATTCCCCCTGTGTTGTAAACGAGCGCCGCGGCGGCCGTGGCAGGGAAGGGGCGCCCGTTGCGATCAACCAGGAATTGTGCAACGCCTGCTCATTGTGCGTCCGCGTGCTGGGCTGCCCTGCCATTCTCGTTGCGGACGGGGAGTTCACGATTGACCGGGACCTCTGCAATGGCTGCGGACTGTGCGCCCGTGTCTGTCAGCATGATGCCATCCACGCAGTGGTTCCAGCGAGGGCCTGAATGGATTCCGTCGAGGGCCGACATAATCGATCCGGGTGGCGGATAGTGATTGCCGGCACCGGCGGCCAAGGCGTGCTGACCGCCGCGCGCCTGCTGTGTGATTGCCTCGTCGAGCTCGGCCATCACGTCGTCAGCGGGCAGTTGCACGGCATGGCCCAACGCGGCGGCGCCGTTCAGTCCTGCGTCATCATCGACGGCGGCATCAGCCCGGTGATTCCAAGGGGGCGGGCCGGTTTTGTCGTGGGGCTCGAACCGCTGGAAACCGTGCGCGCCCTTGGATTCATGTCATCTAGTACAGTAGTCTATATGAATACCCTCCCGGTTGTTCCCTTTGTCCTCGCGCAACGATCGGTGTTGAAGGAAGATGACGCGGAATACCCCAATGTGCAACAGCTCATTGCAAGTGTGCGTGCCGTTGCGCCCAACACGCTGGCCTTTGACGCCACGCGGTGCGCTCTGGAAGCCGGGTCCGGCAAGGCGCTGAACATGGTCATGCTCGGCTGCCTAGTCGGCTCCGGTGCCTTACCTTGCACAACTGGCAGCTTCTGGAGAGTGGTCTCAAAACGAATGCCACGCGCGTTGAGAGAGACCAATGCCAAGGCGTTTTGGAAAGGCACGGAGCTCACCGCGCAACTCGCGGTCGGGGGGAAAACGCCATGAAGTTGAAGATCGGCATTGACGTGGGCGGGACGTTCACCGATTTTCTGGTCACGCGCCCGGATGGCGAGCCGCGCGTCTATAAGGTTTTGTCAACGCCGGCCGATCCATCCGTGGGCCTGGTCAATGGCCTGAAGGAAATCGCCGCGAGCATGGGCGTGTCGCTGAAGGTGCTTGCACGGTCGGTAGAGACGATCGTGCACGGCACGACGGTCACGACCAACGCCGTGCTTACGCGTACCGGCGCGAAAACCGGCCTGCTGACTACGGAGGGTGTGCGCGACGCGCTTGAGATGCGGCGCGGTGTCCGCGAAGAGCAATACAACAACCGCTACACGAACGTCCCGCCGCTCGTGCCGCGCTATCTCCGTATGCCCGTCCGGGGCCGCTTGAACTACCGCGGCGAGCAGTTGCGGCCGCTGAGTGCCGACGACGCGCGACAAGCGATCCGACGCTTCAAGGGCGAGCAAGTCGAGGCGGTGGCGATCTGTTTCATGAATTCCTTTGCCGACCCCGAGCACGAGCGGCGGGTGGCACAACTGGTCCGCAAGGAAATGCCCAGTGCCTATCTGAGCGTGTCGGCCGAGCTGTTGCCGTCCATTCGCTTCTACGACCGCGTCAGCACAACCGTGTTGAACTCGTATGTCGGCCCCAAGCTCAGCGCGTACCTCGGCCAGTTACAGTCCCGACTGCGCGAGATCGGCTTCGGTGGCGTCCTGCTTATCATGCAATCCAACGGCGGCGTGATGAGCCCGGACCTGGCACAACGAAGTCCGGCCCGTACCCTGCTGTCCGGGCCGGCCGCCGGTCCGGAGGCCGGCCTGGGCTACGTTGGCCTGCATGGCCATGAGAGCTGCATTACCGTCGATATGGGCGGCACCAGCTTCGACGCGGCGCTTGTGCAGGATGGAACTGCAAACGTGGTCACCGAAGGGGAGATCAACCGCTATCGCATCGCGCTGCCGATGCTGGACATTGTCACCATCGGCGCTGGCGGCGGGAGTATCGGCTGGATCGATGAAGGGGGATTGCTGCGCATGGGACCGCAGAGCGCCGGGGCCGATCCCGGTCCGGCCTGCTACGCAAAGGGTGCGACTCTGCCAACCTGTACCGACGCGGACCTGGTTCTCGGCTATCTTGATCCCGATTTCTTTGCCGGAGGCAAGATCAAACTCGACCAGCAGGCGGCCTCCAAGGCCATTGAAGACCGGATCGCCAGGCCGTTGGGCCTGTCTCTCGAAGACGCCGCCGCCGGCATGTACCGCGTCATCAACACTAACATGGCTCAGGGCGTGCGTGAGATTTCCATCAAGCGCGGCTTCGACCCGAGAGAGTTCCCCATGGTAGCGGCGGGCGGTGCCGGACCGCTCCACGCCTGCATGATCTGCCACGAACTGGACATACCCCTCTTCATCGTGCCACGCGAATCCTCTATCTTCTGTGCCGCCGGCATGCTGATGAGTGATCTACGGCACGACTTTGTGTCCTCCTTCGTCTCCGTGTTCGACCGGATCGATTGGAAGAGACTGTATACTCTCGTCACCGGCATGATCCAGGAGGGTGCGGATCTGCTGGCGCGGGAGAACATCCCGGACCGCCGCCGGCGGTTCTCGCTCAGCCTGGATTGCAGATACGTAAAGCAGTACCATGAGGTTTCCTTTCCAGTGGCGATCGAAGCGGTCCGCCAGCCCGATCCGAACGCTATTGCGGCAACCTTCCACGTCGAGCACAAGCGCATGTATGGCTATTCGCTCGAAGACGATGGCGCCCCCATCGAGTTGATCAACGTGCACCTGCGCGCCGCCGGCCTGACGGAAAAGCCGGCCTACGCGGAAGAGCCCGATGCCGGACGCGATGCGCGCCTTGCCCTGAAGGGAGAACGGCGTGCCTACATCCCCGAAGAACGCACCGTGCGGCTCGTGTCTGTCTACGATGGCCACAAGACACGCCACGGCAACCAGATTCTGGGTCCGGCCCTGATTGAACAGGTCAACACCACGCTTCTGCTGACCGCCTCATACGATTGCGTCTGCGACAAGTACGGGAGCTTTGTGGTGTACCAGAAGGGGCAGGAAGGCCGGCTCTCAGCGGCCTTGCGGGAGATGCTGGCGTGAGCGACGTCGATCCTATTCTGCTTTCAGTTTTTGCGCGAGCCTTCAAGTCGCTGACTGATGAAATGAGCATCTCGCTCCAGAAGACCACGCGCTCACCCATCCTCTGCGAAGCGAAGGACTTTGTCACCGGCATCTACGACGCCGGCGGGAACATGCTCGAACAGACCGAGAACCTGCCTATCCTGTCCTTTTCGCTGGGTCCGGTCTGCAAGTACATTATCGACTACTTCGGCGACGATATCCACCGTGGAGACGTCATCTTCCACAACGACGTTTTCAGCATGGGCAATCAGAACAACGATCTCGCCGTCTACAAGCCCATTTTCCTTGAAGATAGGCTAGTCGCCTGGTCCGCGTGCAAGGGCCACCAAGCCGACATCGGCGGCGCCGTGGCCGGCGGCTACAACCCAAACGCCACCGAGGTGTGGCAGGAAGCGCTGCGCATCCCGCCGGTCAAGGTTTATGAGAGGGGCAAGCTGCGCAAGGACGTTTGGGACCTGATCTTCGCCAACATCCGGTTCGACATCGTACAGCAGGACATGCGCGCCCAGATCGGTTCCTGCATCGTTGGTGAACGCCGCATGCTGCAGTTACTCGAAAAGTACGGCCGCGAGTGCCTTGAGGCCCACAAGGAGGCGCTCTTCGCATCGACGCGGAGAATGATGGAGACCGAGATCGCCGCGATTCCGAACGGCGAGTACCGCGGCGAAGCAAGCATTTATTACGACGGGAAGAACGAGGGCAGACAGTACAAGATCCGGGTGAAAATCACCGTGGAGGATAAGCGCATCACGTTCGACTACTCGGATACCGATCCGCAGTCCGACGCATTCGTGAACGGTACCTATACCTCCAGCGCCTCGGCCGCCGTCTTGACTTTCCTTCAGATGGTCAACCCCGACATTCCGCACAATCAGGGCATGGTGGAACCCATTGACATCATCATTCCGGAGGGAACGATTCTCAATGCGGCCTTTCCTGCCGCGACGACCTACGGGAATCATCTCTGCCCGGCCAACGCCGATGCGATTACGCGCGCTCTGGGGCCGGTCGTTCCGGAGCGCGTCAGTGCCGGATGGAACCACCTGCTCTGCTCTCTTACGACCGGCCGCGACCCGCGCAGGAACGACAAATATGTGGATATCTGCTTCATGGGGCTCAAGGGCGGCTCAGGTGCCGTACGCGGCGTTGATGGCTATGATCACATCGGCATGATCGACGCCTCCGGAGGTCTGCTGGACCAGGACTACGAGATGTTCGAACAGCAGACGCCGCATGTGCTGATTCGGCACGAATATCTGTGCGACTCGGCCGGGCCGGGACAGTGGCGTGGCGGTCTGGGTGTCGACACCATACTTGAGATCGGCGCGGACGACACACAACTGGTCATCTTCGGCGATGGCGATGTTGAACCGGCATTTGGCCTCCACGGAGGCGGCGACGGCAGCCTGAACTCGATCAAGCTGCGCTACCCGGACGGAAGCGAGCGCGTACCCCTCAGCCTGGACTTGATCGCCGGCGTGCCAAAGGGCACCGTTTATCACCAATTGGCCGGCGGCGGCGGCGGGTATGGTAATCCCAAGGACCGCCCCGCGGAGTTGGTGGCCAGAGAGGTGCAAAACGGCACTGTCTCCACGCAAGTCGCCCGGGACGTTTATGGTGTCGTGTTGGACGGAGACACTTGTGAAATAGACCAAAGCGCAACGTCGCTCCTGAGGGGAACGAAAGGTTCTCGGAGTAAATGAGGAAATGAACTTCGAATTGACACAGGACCAACAGCTCCTTCGCGAGACGCTCTCCCGTTTTTGCGAGGAGCGGATCAGACCCCGCGCGGCCGCCATCGATGAGGCCGGGGACTTTCCGCATGAACTGTTCATGGAGCTGGCCGATCTTGGCTTCTTCGGCCTGCGCTATCCGGAAGCGCTGGGTGGCACAAACGTGGACCTGCTGACCTACTGCCTGGCGATCAGTGAAGTCGCGCGCGGCTCGCTTTCCCTGGCCGCGCTGGCGGCCATGCAGTCTCTGATGGGAACTCATTTCCTGTACAGGCATGGCGATGAAGCCATCCACGAGCGATTGCTGAAGCCTGCGATTCAGGGCAGGAAGATCGGCACGATTTGCATCACCGAGCCGGATGCCGGCAGCGATCTGTCTGCCATTGCAACGTCGGCCCAGAAAGTAGAGAGCGGTTATCGGTTGAACGGTCAGAAGACATGGATCACGTCGGCGAGTATGGCGGACTTCTTCACGGTCTTTGCGCGTACCGGAAAAAAAGAGCCGCTGACAATATTCCTCGTCGAGAGAGACTTCGCCGGTGTGACCATTGGCCGGGCGATTGAGAAAATGGGTTGTTGGGGGACGTCGAATGCAGAAGTCTTCTTTGAGGACTGCTTCATTCCTGAGGATCATCGGCTCGGAGAAGAGGGGCAAGGTGAAAGCGGCTTGCGTGAGATCCTGGCCGACATACGCATCATGACAGGGGCCCTGGCGATTGGTGTTGCCCGGGCAGCGCTGGACGAAGCGCTGCAATATGCAGCGGAAAGGAAACAGTTCGGCAGACCCATCAACCGGTTCCAGGCCATCCAGATGAAGCTGGCCGAGATGGGTACGGACCTCGAAGCCGCGACTCATCTGGTCCACTACGCGGCCTGGCTTAGGGATAATAGTGAATCATACCAAGTGTGCCAGTGTGAGGCAGCGATGGCCAAGCTTTTCGCCAGCGAACGCGCGACCGCGATTTGTGACCAGGCCACGCGCATTTTGGGAGCATACGGTTATGCGCGGGAGTTCTCGGCTGAGCGCTATCTGCGTGATGTCCGCTTTACTCTCTATGGCGGCGGCACGAATGAGATCCTGAGGCTGCTTATCGCCAGGGAGATGACCAAGTGAGCAGCGGGTGGCGCGGCCGAGCAGTGCGGCTGGTGATAGCTTTGCGAATGGAGCCTAACTGATGGCCGGGGGCAAGAAAACGCGCGTCCTAGTGGCCAAGCCCGGTCTGGATGGGCACGATGTCGGCGCGAAGATCGTGGCGCGCGCCCTGATGCAAGCCGGTTTTGACGTGATCTACACCGGGCTGAGAAAGACACCGGAGGAGATTGCCCGCAGCGCTTGCGACGAAGACGTGGACGTGCTCGGACTGTCGATCCTTTCCGGCTCCCATATTCCCATTTGCCGGCGACTTAAAGCCTTGCTCCAGGAGCATGATCTGACTGACATCCTGTGGCTTGTGGGTGGGAACATTCCGCAGAAAGACCACGAAGAACTGAAAGCGCTCGGGGTTGATGCCGTCTTCGCGGTGGGCACACCCACGCACGCCATCATCGATTTCATTCGTGAGAGGGTGTCATGAGTCGTCGAGACGAGGCAGACCTCAAGACCGTCTTCAATGAATCCGGTGTGGAGATCAAGCCGGTCTACGCAGCCACTGACGTGGAGCAAAGCGGCGGCTGGGATGGCATCGGGAGCCCGGGCGAGTTTCCGTTCACTCGCGGGATTCACAAGCACATGTACCGCAAACAGCCCTGGACCATGCGGCAATATGCGGGTTTTGGGACTCCGGAGGAAACCAACCGGCGTTTTGGTTACCTGATCGCCAACGGTCAAACCGGCTTGAATGTCGCCTTTGATTTGCCGACCCAGGTCGGGCTGGATTCCGATGATCCCCAGGCGGAGGGCGAGGTCGGCCGGGTCGGCATGGCCGTGGATACGTTGAAGGATTTTGAAATCGCGTTCGAGGGTATCGATCTCGACAAGATCACGGTTTCGCTGACGATCAACGGGGCGGCGGCGATACTGATCGCGATGTACTTCGCCATGGCGGAGAAGCGCGGCTATGACGTCCGCAGCCTTCGCGGCACGGCACAGAACGACATCTTGAAGGAATTCATTGGCCGGGGTACCTGGATCTTCCCGGTTGCGCCATCGATAAAGCTGGTTGGCGACACGATTCTGTACTGTGCCCAAAGTGCCCCGCGCTACAGTCCGGTGAGTGTCTGCGGTTACCACATTCGCGAATCGGGCGCCAACCCGGCACAAGAGATGGCTTATGCCTTCTGCATCGCCAAGGCCTACATGGACCACGTCCTCGAGCGGGGCCTGAAGATCGATGAATTCGCCTCGCGGCTTTCCTTCAACTTCGATATCCATGGAGACATTTTCGAGCAGGTGGCCAAGTTCCGCGCGGGCCGGCGACTGTGGGCTCGGATTCTGAAGGAGGAATACCAGGCACAGGAGCCCCGATCCTTGTGGCTGCGGATGATCGCCGGGGGCGGCGGCGGCGGCTTGACGCGGGAACAGCCCGAGAACAACATCGTGCGCGGCGCCTACTACGCGCTAATCAGTGCCTTGTCTGGAACCCAGACCATGGCCTTGTGCAGCTATGACGAGGCCTACACTATTCCCTCCGAGAAGGCGGCCCGGATCTCCCTGCGTACCATGCAGATCCTGATCGAAGAGATGGGACTTTGTAATACCGTGGATCCCCTGGCGGGCTCTTACTACGTGGAAACACTGACCAACCAGATGGAGGAGAGAATCCGGGCGGTCATGGATGAGGTGGACACGCGGGGTGGAATTGTGCGGGCGATCGCCGAAGGGCATATTCAGAACGCAGTTTCTAGGGAGGCGTTCGAGAATCTGAGAAAGCTGGAGCGGGGAGAAACCCGAAAAGTCGGCGTAAACTGCTATCGAGTGGAGGAAGAGCAGCCGCAGGTTGCCTTCCACCCGTTCAACGAGGGAGCGTGCGCAGAGCAAATCGAGCGCTTGGAGCGCCTGCGGGCCGAGCGGGACAATCCAGCGGTAGAATCCGCCCTGCGAGGGGTGTTGGCTGAAGCGAAAGCCGGCCGTAATGTCATGCCGAGTGTGGTCGAGGCAGTCAAGGCGTACGCCACGGTCGGTGAACTGACCCGTTGTCTTGTAGAAGTCTATGGAAGGTATGACGAGCCCGTGCGCTTCTAGTGTCTGACGCCTGTTGATTTGAGGATTGGTTCCATTCCTAGTGAAAGACTGGCAATGGCGGCGATCAGGAGATATTGCGGACCGGAGACATTGCAAGAGGCAACACGAAGCGCGGCAGCAGAAGACGCCGCCGTGCTTGCGGGCGGCACGGATCTCCTTCCGCGCTGCACGAAGGGGTTGGCGCGAGGATGCGAGAGCGTGGTAGACCTCAAGCGCGTCGCCGGCCTAACAGGCGTGTCGCGTGTGAAGGGTGAGGTGCATGTCGGGGCGTGCACGCCGCTGAGCGGGATTGCGTCCGACAGGATCATCCGTGCCACAGCGCCGGTGCTGGCGGAGGCGGCGGACCGGGTCGCGTGCCCGCAGATCCGCAACCGCGCGACGATTGGCGGAAACCTGTGCAATGCCTCGCCGGCTGCGGACACGGCCGTCCCGCTGATCCTGCTGGACGCGGTGCTCGACCTGGCCTCCTCAGGCCCGGGTGGGATGACCGTACGAGAAGTGCCGATCACTGACTTCTTCCGCGGGCCGGGTTCTACAGTTCTCGCACCGGGCGAGATCCTGACACACATCCGCTTCAAGCCCCCGCCGAAGGGAACATTCGCCGCCTGGGACAAGTTTGGCACCCGCCGGGCGATGGAGATCGCCGTGGCCTCGGTGGGCGTGGCGCTCAAGGTCGAGAGCGGAATGGTTGTCCACGCCCGGGTCGGCTACGGCTCGGTGGCCCCGGTCCCCTTGCGCGGCCGCAAAGTCGAGGCGGAGCTCTTGGGGAGCCCCCTCTCCGCGGAAGTAATCAGGAGGTGTGAAGCGGCGGCCCGGGAGGAAATCGCGCCCATCACGGATGTGCGCGCCAGCGCAGCGTACCGCCGGGAGATCGTCGGAGTGATGCTCAGGAGAATGTTGCAGCGTGCAAGACGTGATTGACAAAGTCGAACTGGCCATCGCGGTCAACGGCGAGCCCGTCCGGCTGGAGGTTGCGCCCCACGTCACCCTGCTGGAAGTTCTCCGCGAGCAACTCGAACTAACCGGCACCAAGTACGGCTGCGGTGAGGGCGAGTGTGGGGCCTGCTCGGTGATCCTGGACGGCAGAGTGGTGAACTCCTGCCTCGTGCTGGCGCTCGAGTGTGAGGGCTCGGAGGTCCTCACCGTTGAGGGTCTCGCAGCCAACGGCCGACTTCATCCCATCCAACAGGCCTTCGTGGACCACGGCGCGATCCAATGCGGGTTCTGCACGCCGGGCATGATCATGGCGACGCACGCTCTGCTCCAAGGGAACCCCACTCCGACCGAAGAGCAGATCAAACGCGGGCTGGAGGGAAATCTCTGCCGCTGCACGGGGTACCGGAAGATCATCGACGCCGTGCTGTCCCTGGCGCGGGGAGGTGGGTGCCGTGGCTGATGTCGCCGTAGATCTTGCTCCGGAGCAGGAAACCAGGCGGAAGACCCTTATCGGGCAACGGGTCCCCAAATTGGACGCCCCCGAGAAGGCGACCGGGCTTGCCCACTACATCGAGGACATGAAGCTGCCCCGCATGCTTCATGGGAAGATTCTCTTCGCGGGGCGGCCGCACGCGCGGATCGTGAACATCGATACGGCGGAAGCCAAAGCCCTGCCCGGCGTCCGGGCCGTGATCACTGCCGCGGACATCGAGCTCGTACCGTTCGGCTTCGGCCAGGACAACACGGCCCTGAAGAAGGACAAGGTGACGTGCGTCCGCGACGAGGTGGCGACCGTGGCTGCCGACACCCCTCAGATCGCGGCCGAGGCGGTTAGGCGCATCCGCGTCACCTACGAGGATTTACCGCTGGTGACCTCCCCTGAGCAAGCCTTGGCCGACGGCGCGCCGGTCATCCATCCCAACGTGCCCGACAACACTCCTTTCCGCTACGACTACTCCCATGGGGATGTGGAACACGGGATTCGGGAATCCGACGTGATTGTGGAGGATACCTATGTTCTGCAGCGTCAGGCCCACTGTTGTCTCGGCACCTCGGGCGTCATCGCCGACTTCGACCCGGCGGGCCGGTTGACGCTCCACTCTCTCACCCAGGTACCCTTTCTGTATAAGCGCGACCTCGCGCGGATCGTGGGCGTTTCGCCGGAGAACATCCGCGTCATCCAGCCACCCATCGGCGGAGGTTTCGGCAGCAAGCTCGATATCCATCCCTTTGAGCCCATCTGTGTGTTCCTGGCCAGAGCGACCTCACGCCCCGTGCGCCTGATCTTCTCCCGTGAAGAGGAGTTCCTGGCGACACCTACCCGCCAGCCGATGGTGATCCACCTGAAGAGCGGAGCCCGGAAGGACGGCACCTTTACCTTCCGGGATGTACACATGCTGCTCGACAACGGCGGCCACACTTCCTGGGGTGCCACCACACCGTGGGTGAGCATGCGCACGTTCTCGTCTTTATATCGCGTACCGCACGTCCGTCAGCATGTGGACGTAGTCTACACCAACAACATCTACGCTTGCGCCTTCCGGGGCTACGGGAACCCCCAGGCCACCTTCGCCCTTGAGTCCCAGGTCGACCGCTTGGCCGAGGAGTTGGGCATGGATCCGCTTGAGGTCCGGCTGAAGAACGCCCAGGAGCCCGGCGAGACCACCGCGCAGGGCATGGTCTTGACAACCTGCGGGCTGAAGGAGTGCCTGGAGACGGCGACGCACAACGCGGGGTGGAAAGAGAAGCGGTCAGCTTTCAGCCGTCAGCCATCAGCCATCAGCCAACCGCTGCCGGTTACTGATCGCCAAGCGTCAGTCCCCAATCGTCAATCGTCAATCGTCAATCGTCAATCGCGAGTGGTCCGCGGAATCGGCATGGCTTCGCTGTTCCACGTGGGCGGCGGCGCCAAGATCTACCGTTCCGACGGCTGCGGCACCATTCTCAAGCTCGACGACTTCGGCGGCGTCATGGTCCTGACCGGCTCCTCGGAGATTGGTCAGGGCTCGGAAACCATGATCGCCCAGATCGTGGCCGAGGAGCTGGGCCTGCCCATCAAGAACATCCACGTGATCAACAACGATACCGACCTGACCCCCTGGGACGTGGGCGTTCATGCCAGCCGGACCACTTTCGTCGCCGGCAACTCGGCCCTCAGGGCAGCCCGGGAAGCGCGGCGTAAGCTCCTCGACGCGGCCGCGGCACGCCTGAAGCGCAAGCCCGACGAGCTCGACCTTGCGGATGGGAACGTGGTGGACCGTTCCAGCGGGGAGCCGATTGACTCCATCGCCAAGATCATCCGTGGATTGCACTTCGGCCGTACCAGGAACGAACTGATCATGACCACGGATTTCTACGAGCCGCCTAGCACGCCGCCGGACGAGAAGCACATGGGCAACATCTCCCCCTGCTACGCCTTTGGGACGCACGTGGCCGAGGTGGAGGTCGATCTGGACACGGGCGTGGTCAAGGTGCTCCGCATGACCGCCGCCCACGACGTGGGCCGGGTGATCAACCGCCTCGGCATCGAGGGCCAGGTGGAGGGCGGAATCGCCCAAGGGATCGGCTACTGCCTCATGGAAGAGTTGAAGCTGGAAGGC
>Ga0114919_10000560_pt1 | contig 29154 bp, 22 predicted proteins | sample BlataG_FD_88682 | JGI IMG/M metagenome (GOLD analysis project Ga0114919, IMG submission 88682) | Deep subsurface microbial communities from Black Sea to uncover new lineages of life (NeLLi) - Black_00105 metaG | ecosystem: Environmental > Aquatic > Marine > Oceanic > Sediment | place: Atlantic... | reverse complement strand
TCGCAATGTTTGCAGACTGCATATTGCCCTCGCTGCTCGTCTGGCAGTGAGAGGCTTCGATCGCACCGCGGGCATGCAAGCTCAATCATCATTACGCATGTATCCAAATTGGCGAACTGAGTGCATCATCAATTAAGGAACCCACTATTCATTACGTTAATTACAAATGGACCTAGTATAATTAGCACTGTGGAAAGCATGATGAGGACTCCCGGAAGCAGCATTTTCACTCCAGCCTCGGCTGCAATTCCTTCACCCCTCTGGGTTCGTTTAATCCGTAGCACATCCGATTGAATACGAAAAACCTGGGCAAGGGGTGATCCTAATTCCTCTCCCTGGATAATAGATGAAATAATACCCGAAATCTCGTCATCATCCAAACGTGATTGCATTGCCATAAATGCATCGGTCCGTGTTTTTCCCATTTGCATGTCCGAGAGTACTCTGCCAAATTCAGCAGCGATATGGTGGCCTTGAAACTCAAGTACCCCCTGGCTTAGTGCATGTAAGAAAGTAGAGCCTGCTTCCATTAAGAGCGTCATCAGATCGAGTAAGAATGGTAAACGGCGTTTAATAAGGACAACTCGGTAAAGAGCGAGAATCCTTAGGCGTCTGCGTAAAAACCACGTAATCAACATGAAGGCAAAGAGTGAAAAAATAATGCCGACCTCGCCAAATTGACTGACAAAGAACCATAGGTAGATGGGAGTGAACAGACCTGCAATAAATTGCAACTTGCCCAGGTATTCTTCAGGTAGCCAATATCGAGGCAGTCCCGCAGCAAAAATCTCACGTTGAATTAAAGGCAGGGATGCAGCAAACATATTTCGGTTGATTCGAGCAAAAATTTGAATGATAGGTTGAAAGTATCGAAAAATGTCGTCAGTTCTGCGAAGCTCATTCACACGATTGACATCAAATCGCCATTCACTATCCTGTTTCAAGTCTTCCGATGCGAGTGATTTAAAGATCCACCATGCTAGAATCGCAATAGCTGAAGCGATGGCTCCGCTTGCGATTAATCGGACCCATAGTAAATCAGGTGCTGGCGTCATCACTTCGATTTCTGGAAACATTTTGCGATAGCTTTCGTGCAGCTAAATATCGGGGTTAAGGATATGCCGTGCCCAAAAATAGGCAATGATATTCAGGGTGATTGCAGTTGTCAGAAGAAGTTGCCCAACCGTGGTCACGAAAAGAATAGCCACGGTTTGTCGGTCAAGAAAATAATAGGCGATAAGAAGAAAAAATGGTGCGAGGGCCATATAGTTCGCTGACATGCGGGCCATCGCCGTATCCGATTGCACTTTCCTCTCCACTCGCTGTAACTCTCTTACTGAATGAGAAATACGATCTACCGTTTCATTGAGCCGTCCCCCACTATCGCGACTGGCCAACAGCGCTGCCGCAAAAAGGGCAAAGTTTTCACTACGGAGTCTCTCCTTCGCCTCTTCTAGCGCCCGATCGAGCGGTTTTCCCATTTCATATTCAGCAATAATATAGCCAAACTCACTTTTGATTGGCCGTGGCGAATTATCTGCAAGCATCTCCATCGCTTGCGGAAGAGAGAGTCCAGCACGGATGGCGCTCGAGAGGGAGACCATCGAGTCCGCGAGCTGATCTTCAATCTGGTCGCGACGTTGCTGGGCCTTGCGGTGAATAAACCACGACGGGCCGCAAAATAAAAGAACGGTACTTAAGAGTGCAAAAGTGACGCTACCCGCGAGCAGTATGAACGAAAGAAAGAGAATTAAAAGACCAATGGACCAAGCAATCAGACCAGTCCGGAGATTACGCGTGGAAATCTGCAGTCGCCGCAACTTGTCTGAAAAATAAGCTTCAAGTAAATCAATGCCTCGCCAGTAATAGGGCTGCGCACTATAGGCGAAAAGTGCAATGCCACCGCCTAAAAAGAAAGAGGCGGCAATCATAGCTATCCCATTGGGTTCTGAAGACTGTACCAGCATGTTTTTATGTAGTGTTAGTTAGAATGTTGAGTGACGTGATTGTACAATTGTCTGTTGGTCAGGTCAGTGCTGACCCCCATTCTGAGAAGCAGCGTTGATTTCAGATGGGCTACTGTAATTTTCATAAAGAAAGTCCAGCTCAATCAGTTTCTTTTCTACCAGACTGTCAATAAAACTCGGAAGATAGCCTGTGGGTCGCAGTGTATCTGTGGACTGCCGGATATTATAGATATCTGTCGTGTTAACACGCTTGGTGTCAGGATCTATTCCACTGAGTTCAGCAATTTGAGTGACTTTACGCTGGCCTCCCGGATAGCGATCGATGTGGACGATCAGATCGATGGCCGACGAGACTTGACGGTGAATCGATATGACTGGAAGATCTACCGCCATAAGAATTAACACTTCCAGTCTCTCGAGTACCTCGTGGGCGCTATTGGCGTGCAGCGTCGTCATCGAACCATCGTGACCGGTATTCATGGCCTGAATCATATCCAGCGCCTCGCCACTACGACATTCGCCCACCAGAATACGATCGGGTCGCATCCGCAGGGCATTGGTGACTAAATCGTGGATCGTGTACTCTCCGACCCCTTCCACATTTGCTGGTTTTGATTCAAGCGTCACCACATGTTCTTGATGAAGCCGCAATTCCGTGGTGTCTTCGATCGTGACAATCCTTTGTTTGTAGGGGATAAAGCTTGAGAGAATATTGAGAAAAGTGGTTTTTCCAGTGCCCGTGCCACCGCTGACTAAAATATTTCGGCCATCAATCACTGCGGACCGCAAAAATGTGGCGGCAGACCGAGAAATGCTCCCGAATTCAATCAGGTCATCCATCGTCAGTCGCTGGATAGGGAATTTACGGATGGTGAGGCATGGGCCTTTAATCGCGAGCGGCGGAATAATCGCATTCACACGCGAACCGTCTGGAAGACGCGCATCGACGAGTGGCTGACTTTTATCGATGCGTCTGCCCACCTGAGCCACAATGCGTTCGATGATCGATTCGGTGATCTTTTCGGAGAGAAAACGTCGCCCTGATTTTTCAATAATTCCATCGCGTTCCACAAAAATCTGATCGCTTTTGACGACCATAATTTCCGTGATCGTCGGCGCTCGCAGTAAATCCTGCAGCGGCCCAAAACCAAAGACCGTGTCCTTAAGATCTTTTTTGATAGCGCGCAAGATTAAATATTTCCGTAACTCAGCGTGGAGGTGAGGCCGGACGAGATGGAAAGTCTCGTTAAAGCTCTGCTCGAGTTTGCGCACGCGACCACTAATATCCGTAATCGCGTTGAGTTGCATCTTTTCCCGGATAAACGAAAGCAGGCTATGTAATTCGGTTTCACGTTCGGGGACGAGGGTGGCGGGAACATCAAATTCATTGCTCGTGAGTACCGCTAGATCAAAAACAATATCTTCATCCTGTGTTTCAAGGATTAGTTGATTAACAAGTTGATCCCGCAATGTAATGCCGGTGATTTCTTCAAGAAGAGGCTCGTTCTGCTTGCCAAAAATATTCATGTCTCTGCAGACATCTTCGATATTATTTTCGAGCGACATGATGCTGTCTTGATTTACTCCGCGTTCTCCCTCAAATTCATAAAGGTCGAGTCGTTCTAAAAGTTTCTGGTGGATAGAGAGTTCTAGTTTTGCCATCTCACCGCGAAGATGGGCCTCGATCTCTGCCTGGCTGAAGCTGGATGCGGATTCGGTTTGGAAGGAGAGCGTGTAGGGCCAGATGCGAATCTTGGCGCCTGGAGTAAACGAAGCGGTTTGCCCGCCAAGTATTTCCGCATCCCCTACCAGACAACTGTTGATGCCAAGGTTCTCCAGTTCTAATTGTTCCCCTGTAACACGAACGACGGCATGTTGGCGAGAAACCAGGGGGCTAGTCAAGACAATATCGTTGTCTTGACCGCGGCCAATACGGAATTCCGATCCGTCGAGGTCGATCATAGAACGACGACTCTCACTAATTCGATTAAACCAGACCTTCATTGATGCTGCTTTCTATCGGCGAACAAGAGTATGCATGGGTTATCTGCTATGTGGTGCATGAAGTTTTAAACGCAGTGGTTTAAAGTTATTATCCGCAAGGTGGTTAAGTAATATCGTCATTTCGGGGTTTGTCTTGCCGTCTTCATTGGTAGCCATAAGAGTCAGCATGTTTTCTCTGCTGGAACGACCTCGTTGGCCATTGATCACCTCGGTGGATCCCATTCGGAGGCCGACTGACAGGACATCGAAAGGTTTAGTCCAGTTGCCTCGCCCGCCCTGTGCGGGATCTTTGCCTCTGGAAGGCAGGTAGAAAGATACGCGTGTGTCACCGGGAATAATTTGAGAAGGAATTGTTGTGCGCGTATCGATGGGCACAGAAACAGCTGTCTCCTTACCCAAGAGTTGAAGTTCGTTGCGAGCTGTTCTGAAATCATTGCGAAGCAGAAGTCCGCCAATATCGTAATTTCGAATCGACGGTCGACCGACGATGGCATCAAGATCATCCCATGGGAGGGCATATTCTTGGAGGTTTCCCATAAACTCCCTCGGTATCTGAATCTCTTCGAGATGGTTCTTCGACAGTGCTGTTCCACTGTTTACATCGGCACCTCTACGCACGCCGATGAAAGACTCATGCCCGAAATCTTTGCTCGAATTTAAGTAAACCATATTGAAAGCGAAGCCGATGAGTCCCAGTACAACGGCAATAATGAGTCCTTGGATGCCCTTCATGTGTTTGATCCCGTTTTAATGAATTGTATTAGTGGGGAATTATTTTGTCTGTTGTTGAATGGCAAGGCTAATGATACCCCATGATGTTCTAGTATTTTCATCGCTCAAATCAGCTTTCGTCTGGAGGTGAATATCTGCAGTCTCCCGTTGGCGTCCAGCGATGCCATGGTAGCTGCCATGATATCCCTTTCCGGTCGTCTGCCATTGGCGATCCCTCACCCAGCCCCTATTGCTAAAAAAATTATCAAAAAATTCAATCTGTGTGGGTAGGTCCTGAACGATTTCAAATGCTAAGACAGAATCGCCGGTTTCGGCGTGCATATGCATTAGTTTTCGACTTCCTGGTGGGAGGTCAATCGCGATTGCGTGGTGAGCGTGTTTTTTTAAGGCAGAGTTTTTGCTGATGACATAGAGATTCCATGTATTTTCAGTTTGCTGGTTCGCAAAACCCCAGGCTACGATGTGTGGTATGGAATGGCCCCGCGTGTCATTAACGGTGTCAGTTGAGGACACTCTCTTCAGTCCGACTACAGTTGGGTTGTTTCTGGTAAGCGATCGGACAACGATTTCTTTTTCCTCAGAAACCTTCGTACTATCAATTCCAAGTGAATGGATAAGTTGCAATTCCGTCGAAGTAGGAATCTTATTTGACACAGTGCTATTTAAGGCAGTTACTCGACAGAGTGTTTTAAGATGTGCAGTCACGGAATTCCTGTCACCGTAAAATTGTTGTCGCGTAAAACCGAGTGGATTATTTCCAAACTGAACGTTTATTGGATTGAACGCGGTCGAGTCGAATCCACTCAAGAACGAGGGTGACACATTGGTTGTGTCTGCGAGGGGCATATAAAGGCTTGCAAGCTGCGTGCCTAGATATAGAAAAATAGAAAGTATTGCCCCCGTAAGTAATGCCTTGAGAATAAATGGCAGAGTAAAAATTACCTGCATGTAGCGGCGATTATGACATCGCGCTCCGTGGGGTAAACCCATGCCGTCCGCACGCGTCGATTCAGGACCGTTTGATGGCTGATCGAATTCATTCGCATTCATAATGCTCTATTATAGTTATTAGGAATTCGTAGAACCCGCCCCCTAATTACTCATTCTAGGGAAATTAAAAATCTCGTTGATAATCTTCAATCTCTTCAATGACAGGTGATAGTATGCGCTCTCGTCGATTCAGTTCTATCTGTGCGGCAGGAAGTCGCCGTCGTGCACCCGCCATCGCTTTTCTGAACCGATTAGTCATGATCGGTATTTGTTGATCCTTCGAGAGAGCTAGATAAGCATTGCCCCTGTCAATAATATCTTCCAGGTGATTGACGTGATGCGTAACAATGTCAATCGCGCTTTGATAGAAATTTATATAACTGTTTGCAAGATGGTAAGGGAGATTTCCTTCAAGGTCTGGATCGACTGCATCCTTTGTAAGTCGGTCTTGGTCATCCTCAACCTTTTTAATGATGGGGTCAATTTTAGCTGCCCATTCCGCTCCGTCATCAGAGATAATCTTAGTCACAGTTGGCATGAAACCTGGTGCTGCGGGTGTAAACTTCTGCCAGCACCATTTCACCATTCCGTCGTCTAGGAATTCACCTTTGTATGTCCAGTCATAGCGTTCAGGGTCATGGTAGGCTTCCATTTCCCCTAATGCGGTTAGTCGGTCGTCTAATTTGGTTAGTAGGTCGTCGGTAACATTATGCCCGGCAACGGGGAGAAGATTGGTTTTGAGTAGTGAATTATGGTATTCATCCGCGACAGACAGGAAGGAATCAAAGCCTAATTCGCTTGGATGCACTGTCCATTCTGAGAGAGTTGGCAAGCTCGACCCGGGAATGTCTGTTTCAATTCCCCAGATCGTACGTTGTCCAACACCCCATTGATATGCGTCCGGCCAATATCCTGTGTCCATGATATAGTCTGTAGGATCGTGATGGCCCTCGTTCGATGCTTCTTCTGGTTCTTCAACAGGGTTATAGAGAACCTTTGTGCGGCGACACTGCATGGTGGGAAGTCTGGTTTTCCAATACGGCAGGGTATGTGCGACAAGCATGTAGTTCGGATTTCCTTGCATCATCTGCAAGCTGTCGGGAAGCAAAGGAAAGTGACGTCTGATATTGGCGTTATTACTGTAAGAATCTTGCTTAGGATCCAAAAGTCCTGAGTCTACATCCAGCGACCTAAAATCAGCACGTACAGCTTCCGCGGACGCTTGATCTGGGATATTGAGGGGATCCTCGGCATGGCCACGACTTGTGGTAAGTGGACTTTCCTCGCGGCCGGGGTCGGGTTGCTTCCAAAAGGTGGACCGATATTCCGGATCTGACAAACCATTGCGTTGATCTCGATCTCTCCATGCGGCTTCGCTGGCTGCCCCCAGCAGGCGTAGCTTCCACATGCCCGTGAAGCCCGCATTGACCATCAGCGCAAAGAGCAGCAGTACCAGCGGCAAACCAAGCACCATTTCGAGCGGCGCAAGGCCGGAACGAGAGGCCCGTAACGATCACCCTGTCGCCGAGGAGTATCGGCGGGGAACGGGGTCTTTACGGCGGTTGGTTTGTTGGGCGCACATCTTTACATCTCTTAAAACCCCTCGCCAAGCCGGAAGTTTCGCGGAAGGGTAATTTTGCGACTCTGGTTCGCTTAAATCAGCCAAATATGCGTATTTATGCTGATTTCCGTCTCCCAGGCAAGGCAGACCCGGCGGATCTGTTGAGGCCCTAATAATGGGGTGGCTTTTCCTCGGGAAGGTCCTCGGAGCCGCCGCCTTTTTCCAAGTGTCCCATTCGCGCAGCGAGTTGTCGTAGGGATTGCCGAACGGCATCAATTTGCGCCTGTTGATCGCGGAGAACCTCGCTGAGTTGATCCGCTATTTGTTCTTGGAAAGCGAGTTTTGTTTCGATCCCCACAAGCCGTTCATTATCCATCGGCGGATCCCTTCAGCTGGCTTTTGATTTGAATGGAGAAGAGGCTTGGTCGTTAAATGTGGCGATCCACTGCATCGGCAATTTTACGGCAGCGGGCCATGAGGTTTTTAAAGGCCTCAAAAGTTAATGACTGGTAACCGTCCGAAAGCGCATTTTCCGGATCCGGATGTACCTCGACGATCAGTCCATCGGCACCGGCAGCAATCGCAGCGGCCGACATGTCCTCAACCATATACGCGTGGCCCGTCCCATGACTGGGGTCGATGACAACCGGCAAGTGTGTTTTATGATGCAGATAGGGAACCGTGGCCAGTGATAGTGTAAACCGCGTATGACTTTCGTAGGTGCGAATCCCTCGCTCACATAGAATCACTCGACTGTTGCCGCGATCTAAAATATACTCGGCCGCAAGTAACAACTCATCCACCGTAGCACTTGGTCCTCGTTTGAGAAGGACTGCGCGATCGACAGACCCTAGAGCCTCAAGCAAGCGATAGTTCTGCATATTACGGGCACCCACCTGGAGTACATCGGCATAGCGGGCCACAAGTTCAACGTCTTCGGTCGCAACCACCTCTGTGACAATGGCAAGCCCCGTTGCCTCCCGAGCCGCTTTTAGTAATTGGAGTCCTTCTTCTTTCATTCCCTGAAAGCTGTAAGGGCTCGTGCGCGGTTTAAATGCGCCTCCGCGCAAGGCATGTGCGCCGCTCTGTTTGACCGCCTTGGCGGTTTCCATAATCTGGGATTCGTTCTCGACACTGCAGGGACCCGCGATCATCCCGATCTGCTGGCCTCCTACTTGGAGACTCCCTGCTTCAACGATCGTTTTATCTGATTGAACTTCCAGGCTTGCTACCTTATAGGGTGCTGAAATGGCAACCACATCGGCAACACCATCGCCGATGGCGAGCGATTCTTTGGTACCATCGCGCTTGACGCCAATCGCAGCAATCACTGTTCGTTCTGTACCAACAATGACATGGGCACGGAGGCCTAAGTTCTCAACCTGCCCAGCCATATGGGCAATCTGGTCCTGTGTCGCACCTGCTCGCATCACCACAATCATCGTTTTCTCCGCAATAAAGATAATTTGACTGCCGCGTCTATACGCACAGTCAGCCTCGCGTGATTTTAAACCATGAGGGCATGTTAAAGGTAGGACCCGAGTTGGGGTTTACTCGGTGGAAAAACGATCCAGATAGTTGGCGACTTCACCCTGCACACTCGGTTGCTGTAAGACAATCAGTGTTCGGGAGGGTTGATCCACAATCATTCGGCCCTTCCCACCGCCGGATATCCACGAGTGAGGAGTGATCTCGTCGCGGAGTGTGGACAGCATGTCCTCGCTCTGCTCCCCGATGCTTGGAGGGAGGGAATAGATTCGCAGGACCTGAGCAGGTTCTAGCCCTGAGTCCCAGGTGACGATGATTGTCTGATCGTCCATAAGCTGGTAGGTCAGTCCCAGGGGCGGGAGCGTACGGTCGAGCAAATCTTCGAGTGACTGTTTTTCCTGGCCGACGTCAATTATTTGTTCGTTCGATATTCCACAGCGCAAAAGCTCTAATTCATCCAGCACAATGTCGCTATTAATCCGAGACGATAGTTGCCGCAAGTAGGCGACGAGCATCAGCGGTTCCCGAGTCCCGTATTCCACAATTTGAGCAAGAGGATCTTCAGTAGATCGGTTGACGCTTTGCTTTTTGGCAGTGCCCTTTTTAAAGTTTTGCAGTTGGGTGACTAAACGGCGAATTGCACTTTGCGCCGCGGGCGTTTGCGAGACGTGAAGCTGATTCGAATCGATAGTAAGCGTTGCTCCACCACCATTTCCCCAACTTGTGGGAGCAATAACCGTGCGGAGGACCTTGGCCATTGCCACCGCGTCTGATGCAGAGCCCAGTTCGTGGGTAGCATCCATGAACGTTTGATTTGCGGTATCGGGAACTGTGACAAGGACTCTGTCGCCGGAGGGTATAGGGATCAAGCCGAGTGGTGTGAGGAGTTCACTTAAAACGGAACGAATCGTTCCGTTCTTACCTTGGTAGTGAATGTGGGTATCGGGCGAGAGGCCAGTCCGGATGATTGAAACACGATCAAGGACGATGGGGATAGCCGACAACTCAGAAATTATGGTGAGGGCGTTTTTGAGCGGCATCTGGTCGAATTGAATGCCTTGGAGTTGCGTTTCCAGTTTACCGCGAAGTGTTTCCGTAGCCGGTGGAAGCGGAAAGCGTGGGTTGGAATCGATCGTTTTCTGTTCGCGCAGCGGTGCTTCCGCAGGTTGCTTTTCCACAGGTCGTTCTTCAGCGCGGAGCGGATTCTTTCTTTCTTCGCGCTCTTCTTCATCCGGGGCGACCGGTAGTACCTCGTCTGCTGGCGAGCTGCTTTGCTCTATGGAACTGGTGTCCGTGGTATCGCGTTTGGGTGCGATGTCGCGTGTGTCTACAATGTCTGTGGTGGCGGGCGTTGCAGGGTTTTGCGCGTCTGCCGTATCTTCCTGCTGAACTTCCGCAGGTTCAATCTTTGTGAACTCCGGCCGTGGTCGCAGGACAAACCACATTCCGAGTGCAAAAAATACACCCACCGAAGCCGCGACCGGTAATAAGCTCCATTGGGGAAGCTTGATTGATGGCGGGGTGGGCATGCGTTTGAGCGACTCGGTCGAAGTAGCTGTTGCTACTTCGGCTTCTATTTCGGAGTCGGGTGGTAGGATTTGCACCATGCTCTGGCACTGCGGACAAGCCAGAATCTCACCGATTGCCTCTTCGCGCTCAACCCGCAGGTGCGCGCTGCAGGTCATACACTCAGTCGTGTAGGGTTCGAACACGCTGGAAATCCTCTTCCCTCTGTCAACTTGCCCACAAGTTTCATTTTATCGACAAAGACTCCATTTGCGAATCCGAAGTGCGTCATTTTCCGTCGACAAAAATGCCAGGTATTGTATCTTCGCGTTGTCGAGCCGCCGTACGGGTCGTGATCCAAAGCACCGGATCCTGTCCCGGGAGCCCCGTTTTTACGATGTAGACCAATTTCTGTTCCGGGGAGGAGAGTTGCGCATTTTTAATGGGATTCGCCAGACGCAAAATCTCGACGAGAATCTCCTTGGCAGGCTTATCTTCCATATTTATCCCAAAGGACTGATTCTGGGTAATGCCCTCCTGCTCCAGATCAGTCCCCTTGAGCTCGATCGCTAAGCCTATCTCCTGCGACAATTGCGTGACTGCCTGAAGCAGATTATCGCGACCAAAACGCAGTGTCGTCGGACGCGCGAGTCTTTCTTCTAAAGAAAAAGGTTCCTCCGGGAAGTCCACCGCTTGCGGTCTTGTCGTTTCCCACAGTAATAGTTCTCCCGCGAGGGCAAGATGGGCGGCCGCTGTGGTGGGGAGGTGCGTGTGGAGAATGGCCCGCATACCCTGAGGTTGATCTTCATCGTGCCGCGTATAACGCACCAATGCCCGCAACATGTCGGGCACCAGAGCCAATGTCGCCTGGCTGTATGGACTGATGTTTTGGCGCAGCAGATGCTGGTTGAGCAGAGCGGGTGCCTGCTGCAACCTTTCATAGATTTCCTCTGCCACTAATCGTGGTCGCTTATCGCGGCTACAAAATAACTCGAGTTCACAAAAAAAGGTTTTGTCTAGATGCAGGCTTAAGAGGCCGGCTTGTATATTTTCGCCGGGTCCCAGGCACCAGGAGGTTGCTCCGTGCAGCGGTTGGAGCGGACCTGCGTAGAGTCTGTCACGAGAGCTACGGACAAAATTGGCGTTGAAAAATAGATTCACGTCGCGGTCGACGTCAGCGGCACGAACAAGGGATGCGAGTGGGGTGTTGCCGCGTTCGGTATCGGCCACGCGTTGGCTATCGAGAGTGGTCTCTTCGCCGAGCCAATCGATGATCTGCTCAATATCATTGCGTTTCCCAATGGAAAACACATCATGTCTTCCCACCGGTTGGTAGTAGCAGCGATTGTTTTTGAGGTACATCGCTTCCCCGGCATAGCTTTGCGTAGCGTCGTTTTGCCACCGCTGCAGAAATTGTTCGAGCGGATAGTTTTTTAGTAAGTGCACTACCTGCACAGTCTCGATCCGTCCTCCACGTTCATAAAACCCAATGTCGAGCCGATCGATTTCATCGATACTGAACCCGGTCGTCGTCTGAATATCGGTGTTTAAATCGGTAATTTTAAGTCCACTGCCACGCAAGACGGCATCCCAGGGTCCTTGTCCTACGCGAGAGAGGCGTGCCATCAGGACCATTTGCGGACCCGGAGCAAGATAGCGAAGTCGGGGACGTTTTCCCTCAGTGGGAGAGGCCCAGAGCGACTTTCCATCATCCGGTGTTTCTTCGGGCTTAACAGCCAATGGTGTCGTTTCACCGAACGGAGAGCTCGAATCCTCACCTGCGACCATGGTTGGAGGTGACTTCGACGAGGTCCCGTTTTCAACGATCGGATCGAACGCATTGTCGCGGGCCCGATCAGACAGAAGCGCCATTACCAGGCCAATAGAAATTGCAGCAAGTAAAGAGAGTCCGATCACGACAGACAAACGTGAGCTGCTCTTCACCGAGTGGGCGTGTGGAATGCTCGCATCGGCATCGCCTGCGAGCGTAATCACGCGGGCTGCCTGGGAGGCCTCGCTGCTTGGTTCTGCTGCACCGGACTGGGGTGTGGATGGTCGTCTGGATGTGTGTGAATCGGAATTTAGATTTGTGGAGTGCGGTGTTTGGTCGGAAGCCACGGGAAGAGGTTGGCGGTCAACGTCCCAGGCAGATCGCCACTGGTCGAGCGCTGCTGACCGGCGCGCGGAGGCGATCTGTAAATAGTTTTTCAGCGCCGCGCTCATCGCACGCTGTTTCGGCCGGTCGCCTGCTTCGATCAGGGGCTGGAGGGCTTCATTGACAGTCAAACCACTGCCGTAACGGACCTGAATGTCTTTGGCCATCAGATAGCGAACAATCTGATCCATCTGCCGAGGAATTCCTCGGGCACCGAGCGGAGCAATCGGTTCTTCCGCATGCCGGCGCATTTTATGTTCGATACTTTCGTTTCCCGAAAAAGGCGTCTGTCCGCAAAGCATTTCAAAGAGTGTGCACCCCAGAGCGTAGAGATCGGCAGCCGATGTAGTTTGCTGATTCGTCGCCTGCAATTCGGGTGCGGCATAGTGTGCCATAGACGCATCGAGCGCGCCGCGCATGGGGCCTGCGCTGAGCCACGGTGGCATGAGCACGATCTGCGCGGCACCTTTACGAGGAATCCAGATCGTCTGGGGGCAAATGCCACCATGGAACAATCCGGATGCGTGCAACTGCGCAAGTCCCTCTGCGACCGGCGCGGCGATGGCCGCCGCCTGGGATACGCTGAGCCTAGTGCCACCAGCTAAAATACTCGCGAGCGGCGTGCCCCCGGGATCATCAAAAATCGCCCGCACGACTCCCTCGTGCAAAATGATTTCGCGCGGGGCAAAGAAGTGGTCCGGTTCGAGGGAATAGAGTTGTCCGCACGCCTGCAGTATGCCAGACAACTGCCCATCTTCCCCTAACTTCCTTTTATTCAGCTCGAGTAAGATCACCGGCTGGCCTGTGGGAATATGTTTTGCCCGCAGCTGGTATTGGAAGATTCCCGCGTCAATCGGCTCCAGGAGCATAAACTCGCCCCAGCCAAAGGACGTATAAGCGCCGGTAAGGCAACCGGTGGCCTGGTAGCGGGTGATTTTCTTTTGCACGATCAGCCATCTCGCGACAGCGTCGATATCCTGGGCAACGCCTGAGTCAGCCGCTGCCCGTTTGAGGGTTTCCGCTTCCTGAGGACCTAGCAGTTGTACGTCGACTAGTCGCTGCCAAAATTCAGATACCGATTGCATCAAAGTGCCTAATAACGATAATTTTTAAGAACCCAAGAAACTCAGGGACGATACTCTTTATACAACCCCACGGGATGAGGTTCGGCGGATTTTTCGTCACAAATATTTTATCATCTGGAATTTACGATGCAGGCACTCGATTCCGTCCAATTATATTTTTCCCGCGCTGCTTCCGAGTTGGATTTGTCGGATCGCGTGACCGCGATGCTCGCCGGGGCTTACCGGGAAGTTCGGGTGCAACTTCCGATCGAAATGGACGACGGACATTTGGCGACCTTCGTCGGCTACCGGGTTCAGCACAATAACGCCCGAGGACCGATGAAAGGTGGGTTGCGTTATCACGAGGAAGTCAATCTGGACGAGGTCCGCGCATTGGCATCGCTGATGACTTGGAAGACGGCCTTGGTCGATATTCCCTACGGCGGAGCCAAGGGCGGAATTGCAGTCGATCCGCATCGGCTGAGTCAGCGCGAACTGGAACGACTCACGCGAAAATTCGTTGCGCGATTGCACGAAGTTGTCGGGCCCGATACCGATATTCCCGCCCCAGACATGGGAACTGATTGGCGGGTGATGGCCTGGTTTATGAACGAATACAATAAATTTGAAGGCTTTAATCCCGCCTGTGTGACGGGGAAACCGGTTGAGCTTTTCGGGATCCCCGGTCGCGAAGAGGCCACGGGCCGAGGCGTGGGCATTTTGGCGCTAAAAACTCTCAATCGACTCGGCAGGCAGTCGGAGAAAACGCGGGTGGCCATTCAGGGTTTTGGTAACGTGGGTTTACATACCGCGCGGTTTTTACAACTTGCAGAATGCCAAGTTGTTGCCGTGAGCGATCTATCGGGTGGATATTACAATCCGAAGGGCCTCGATATTCCCTCGTTGGTACACTATGTAAATCAGGGGGATGGCACGCTGCGCGGATACCGGGAATGTGAGTTGATCACCGGAGATGAACTGTTGAAATTGGATGTGGAACTGTTGATCCCTGCCGCGATTGGCGGAGTGATTACGGCTGAAAATGTCGATGAAATCCGCGCGCCGGTGATTGTCGAGGCTGCCAACGGACCGATTTGGCCCCATGCCGACGATCGGCTCAGCGAGGCGGGAGTGGTGGTACTCCCTGATATTTTAGCCAACGCAGGCGGTGTGACGGTGAGTTATTTTGAATGGGTTCAAAACCGTCAGCACTACAAGTGGGGACTGACCCGGGTGCGACAGGAACTCGACCGCGCGCTTTCCAGTGCGTTTGAAGCGGTGTGGCAATTGGCCGCTGATCGAAAGACGAGTCTGCGGATGGCGGCCTACATGCTGGGTATCGATCGGGTAAGAGAAGCGGTCGAGATGGGCGGTATCCGCTAAGCTACGTCCACTAAAAATGGACCGAGCGGGCAACGGCAGCAAGTCTTCGTTTCAGGTCGGCCAACTGATGGTGCGCATCGAGGGATTGCGAAGGAGTCGCAATATCTGTTCGCAGCACGTGCAGTCCGGCAATCGTAGCGTCGAGCTTTCCTGACATTTCCTGGTTGTTCCGTACCGCATCGCGGAGCCAGAGTAATCCGCCCACTGAGAGGATGACTTGCCCGACCCATTCAAGTGACAACTCGCCCTGGCCGATCGTTTCAAATCCTTGGATCCACGGGCCGCTGAGCAATCCCACGCCGAGCAGCAGCAGAATAATGGACGGGGTGCGCGGTAAGGCGTTCTTCACAACATGGGGCAGACGACGAGGCGGAATTGGCGATGGATTCGATTCCGTGGGAACGGCCCGAGTCGATTGCTGAACGGGTGTCGGAGGCGAATCAACCCGCGTGGTCGATGCGCGTAACCGACTGCTCTCGGCGAGCAGTTCCTGAACCTCGGCAAGTTCTTCTTCGAGTCGCTCTTCCCAACGGTCGAGAGGCGCGTCGTCTTGGGGTTCTGTGTCCTCCGTGTTGGCGGCCTCTGCTTTGGAATTGGCAAGCACACTTCCACAATGCGGACACCCTCGCGGTGTAGCGAGTCCGGCGAGGAGTACTTTTCCGCGGTACTCCTCAATCGATCCGGGAGGCGGTGTCTCGAGAGCGATTTGACAGTGCGGGCACCACATGCGATGGACTCAAATGGAAGGGTCTGCAAAATTGAGACAAAAGGCCGCTATCCTCCTTTCGGCCCGACAGCAGTGCCATCGTGAGTGAAATCGCCGCGAAACGGGATGCCACTGTCGCTTTAGTGGGTCCCGGGTGCCGCTGAGGGCCCTGAGCTTCCTGGTGTGCTCGCAGATGGCCAATCCTGTCGCAGCCAGTCGACGATCAGGCCAATGTTTTTGCCGCTCAACTGCTGTGCGGCAGGGTTGTCCGGTGGATTGAAAGCGGGCATCCGGTCGTTGTGCTCGCCGTAGAGATGCGCCGGGTCGGCGATCATTTTGATCGTCCATGCTCTTGAGCCGTATCCGGTTAGGTCAGGTGCATCGTCGGCATCCTCGACCGTTCCCCACCGGTGGCAGTCTGAGCAGGCGTAGGAATCAAAACTCTCGGAGAAGGCTGCTCGGCCGGCGGCAATCTGTCCCGCCCCCTCTGCCTCGTGATCAACTTGTGCCTGGTAGGGAAGCCGGGCATCGGCAGAGAGTGCAACGACGATGGATTGGAGTTTCGCTTTGCCTTCCTCATCGAGATCTGCCAAATCGCTTTGGACAAATTCGACCATGCCACCCTCTTCGTTGGCAATATTGGTATTTCCATAGTAGGGTGCATCGGTCACGGTCCACGTCTGGCGATCGAGGTGGACTTTGGCCACTTCTTCCGGATCGAGCATCCCGCCAACCCACTCCCGGCTCGCAAACCGGTAGAGATTCGGGGCGCCATTGGGAAGATGCTCTCCCGTCTTCGGGGCAAGCGGGTGGATCGAGGAAAAAGTCTGCTCGGCATCGGGACCGGAGTAATCGTGACACGAGGCACAGTAGCGACCAAAAAGTTTAGGCCCCTGCGTTTTCGGATCGGCGCGCAACAGGGCGAGCGCGCCGGTCGGGGGAATGCTCGGTAAATAGGCCTCCACCTCCGGGTCCCACTCGACGGCCAGTTCTTTAACGCGGGCTGCCTCAACTTCCGCTGCGTGGACCGCTTGAATAAAGTTTTCCGAGGTTCGATAGCGCTGGTACCTGAAAAGTTGCTTTTGGAGCAGATCATTTCTCTCTTGATCGTCGCCGGCATAGAGCGCGAGCTGTTCGGCTTGTTCTTTATCGTGGTATGGGCTCCCCTCCCCTTCTTTACGTAAGTCGATCGCAATTTGCGCAAACGCTTTTTCGACCTCGGCAATTTTCTTTTTATCGATTCGCGCTGCGTAGTAATCTTCATCGAGCGCCAGGAGCGTGAGAATTCCCGAACCGACCATCACCAGGGCAATAAAAGCAATGTTGATGCGGTGTCCGGTCCGTGAGCGGCCGACGAACGGCATCAGAAACATAAAACCGACTAGTAATCCTGGAAGGACGACCGCGCCGATTAGTTTGCCATATTCCCCGGGAAAATATTTGAGGAATTGAAAGAGGAACAAAAAGTACCACTCGGGGCGGGCCGCGGCATAGTTTTCAGCCGCATCGGCTGGCGCGCCGAGTTCTGCGCGAAACTGCCAGGAGAGGAACACGATTACCAGCAGCACCGCCAGGCAGGCCACGGCATCTTTAAGCACCTGATCGGGCCAGAAGTCTTGGCGGAAGCCCTCGCGACGTCCGCTTAATTTGGCCGTGATGCCGTGCCGACGAAACAGCGCCAGGTGGACCACCAGCAGGCCGATCAGCAGGGCCGGCAACACACCTGCATGGATGGCAAAGAACCGAGTGAGGGTTTGGGTTCCGTAATCGGCACCCCCGACGGCGATTTCTGGTAGTTCTCTACCCATGCTTCCGGCGATTTCCGTGGCGACTTTGGTTGCCCAGTAGCCTTTTTGGTCCCAGGGCAGCAGGTATCCGGTTAGTCCGAGGCCAAAGATGATCAGCATCAACAGTAGGCCGAACCAAAAATTAACTTCCCGCGGCGCTTTATAAGCGCCATCCACGATCACTTGCAGCACATGCAGCAGCATCAGGATCATCATCAACTGCGCCGCATAGTGGTGGATGCCGCGGAGCAGCCAACCGCCATCGAGGTGGTACTCGAGGTAGTAGACGCTTTCCCATGCGGTTTGGGTGCTTGGGCTATACGCCATCCAGAGGAAGATGCCGGTGATCACCTGGACAAAAAACACAAAGACCAGCGTGCTGCCCCAAACGTATCGCCATCGCGAACCGCCCGGAATATTCTCGTAAAGCGATTCGCTCACGATTGCGCGGTATCCGGTCCGGTGGTCGAGCCAGTCGAGAATCGGTTTCATGCGTGTTGTTCTCGCAGGATGCTCAGGAGGGAATCTCGATTTGTTTGCTCTTGCCAACTTCAAACCGTTTGTAATCGATCCAGATTTCGTCCTCGCCGCGAATCTCCACTGCCAGTTCATCGAGCCCGCGGGGGCTCGGTCCATAGAGCATTTGTCCATCGGCGGCAAAGGCGCTGGTGTGGCAGGGACATTGGTATTCCCCCGTATCGGCATTGAAATCAACCGCGCAGCCCAGGTGGGGGCAGGTGACGGCAAACGCGCGTGGAGGCTTGCCTTCTCCCTGCGGTGTGAGGTACACGCCGGCAATCGGCTCGGGCGGATATTTATTCCAGGCATCACGGCGTGCAGCAATCACCTGGAACCGCTGCGGCAGGTTGCTGCCGGCCAAGGCCCCGAGGGTGGTGATACGGATCATCTGACCACCGATTTTCCGCTTTTTGCGGAGCGGGCTGGTCAGGACGGCCAGACCGGGGAGAAACGGAACGAGTGCCACAAATCCGCCAATGATCCCGGCCAGCAGTCCCTTAAGGAGTCCGCGCCGCTCGCTGCCGCAGCAGGTCGATGTGTCGCTCGCAGGAGGAGGAACGTTACTTTCCATAAAACTGGTTTCGAGGCGAGAGTTGGGCGAAGATGTTTTCTTAATCGCGGGCGGGCTCTCTGCATTATACGTATTTCTGTGGCACGTGTCCTTAGCGAAAAAAGCAGGCGACAAACGCGTGATTTGGCAGCGTGTCACCGTAGAAACACGCATGTGCTGGTCTCGCTGGATGGCCCTTTTAGAGAGAGGCCTTAATCGATCCAGGTGAGGTGATCGTCCGCTTCGACTGCTTCGGTCTAGATCCAATCAATCGGAATAAAAAACTTGGCTTATCGAATGCGTTCGATACGTGCAATGAACGGCCATAAAGACCACCGGCGTTAAACCGCCGCTTGCATCGCCTCACGGATGGCCGAGAGAACCTTCCCTTGGGCCGTTTCGAACGGGCCGTCGATGCCTGCCCCGGCCGCTGCCCTGTGCCCGCCACCACCAAACTGTTGGGCCAGTTGCGAGCAATCCACACCACACCGGCTGCGGAAGCTGAGCTTGTAATTGCCATCCGCCTGCTCGACGAAGATGACGGCAAATTCCACCCCTTTGATCCCGAGCGTGAGGTTGATCAAGTCTTCAGTGTCGCTCGGCACGGCCCCCGATTTTTCAAAGTCGGCAAGACGGATATGGGTATGTGCCATCCGCCCATCGAGATCGGTTTCGGTTCGGGCTAAAACAATCCCCCGCAAGCGAAGCCGGCCGAGGGTGTCCTGCTCATAAATGTCAGAATAAATGTCTTGAGGCACCGCACCGGAATCGACCAGCCATGCGGCAATCCGCAGGGCATCCCCGGTGGTCGATTTGAACCGGTACCAACCCGTATCGGTCGCCTGGGCGGCGAAGAGCGGCGTGGCAATATCGGCCGTCAGGGGAACGCCCAACTGATCGACCGCCTCGGCAACCAAGCGGCCGGTGGCCTCGGCAGAGGTGTCTTTGAAGTACTCAGCCCCCAAATCGTCTTCACTCACGTGGTGATCGAGCACCATCTTCACCATCCGCTTGGCTCGCAGCACATCACCCATCGGACCCAATTGCGCCCAGGCGCTCGTATCGAGCACCATCATCACTTCCAGTGGACCGAGCTCGTCGATCGTAACATCACTTCCCAGGTGTTCGATGCGGTGGTCTGGATCGATAAACGCCAGATTCGGTGGCACGGGGTCTCCGGTGACGATGCGGACTTCCTTGCCCAGCGACTCGAGGACCAAAGCCATCCCGAGTGCGCTACCGAGCGCGTCGCAATCGGGCCGGATGTGACTGGTGACCAAAAAAGTATTGTAGGAAGCAATAATGTCGGAAAAGCGTTTCCAGTCAATTGTCATACTGTCCCTCGAGTGTTGTTGGCTGCCCACCACCTGCGCACTTCGGCGATGTCGTGGGCCACTTGGTCCTTGAGTAATTCTGTGCCCTCGAACTTTCCAGTATCACGTAGCCGCACACCAAAGTCCACCTCGATCGCCATCCCGTAAAGTGTTTCTGAGCAATCGAGGAAGTGAACTTCAACTTTTCTATGCATTTCTCCGAACGTCGGGTTCGGTCCGATATGGATGGCTGCCGCCCATTTTCGATTCTCCGCATGGCCGACCCCCGCGTAGACGCCGTCGGCGGGAAGAATCGTGTCGATCGCTTCAAGGTTCGCCGTAGGAAACCCGAGCGTCGCACCCCGCCCTGCCCCATGCGTTACCATACCACGGAGGCGGTAAGGTTGTGTGAGCATTAGGGTGGCAGCGGTAACGTCCCCTTCGCTCAAGGCAGTGCGAATTCGCGAACTGCTCACAGTCTTACCATTCAGCACGACAGGTGGGACGATTTCCAGATCCACATCAGCTGCCGAACAGAGCGAGCGGAGCAAGGGAATGTCGCCCTCGCGGTCGCGACCGAAATAAAAGTTTTCGCCCTCGACCATTCCGCGCGCACCCATGCGAGCGCAAACAATCTTCTCAAAAAACTCTTGAGCCGATAGAGCCAACAGCGCCTTGTCGGTGGGATAGGCGATCACCGCATCGATGCCCTGTTCAGCCAGCAGTTCGGTTTTGCGATCGGTCCAGGTGAGCGGTGGTGGCACCTGTTCGGGTCGCAGTAAACGAACCGGGTGCGGATCGAACGTAAAGACCGTGGCAGCACCGCCATAATGGGACGCCTTTTTTTTCAACGCCTGGGCAATCGCCGCATGGCCCAGGTGGACTCCATCGAAATTGCCGATGGCCAGGGCGCCGCCACGAAGGTGTGCGGGAAGTGAATCGAGTTGGCGAAAGATTTCCAAAATACCGGCCGCAAAGAAAGAACGGGTAAAGCCGCAGCCATTATCGAGTGCGGCCTGCCATTGAGCAAGCGTCGTGAGCAACGGGTCAGCGACGTTCGATGTAGTACATATCGCCAAATCGCCAGGTCAGTCCGGCGCCGATCCAATAGCTCTCGAGATTCACACTCGTGAAAGAGCCAAAATTATGCGAGACGCGCGGCATGCCCCCGGCAAAAAAGTCGAAATCGAGGCCGGGGAGTACATCGACGACTCCGGCGCCAAACGTAAACCGATTTTCGTTAATGACACCGAATTGAGCCTGCGTGTATTTAGCGATATTATTGTTCGCGGCAGTTCCGGTGGTACCCACGTTGTCATCAACAGGGTTTTCGGCGTAGTCGTATCCGGCACGAATTTTAAACCGATCGTTGACCTCGTACTGCATACCGAGTTGGAGGATCCATTGGTTGCGGTACTGGTTTTTCCAAAAATCTGCTGTATCCCACATCAGGTAGAGAACGTCGGCAGCCAGGAGCAGTCGACCCTCGGCAAGGCTACTGTTGGCAAGGCCGATACCGAATTGCTCGGGAAGTCCCAGATGAATATCGTTTCCCGCGGTACCCGGGGTGAGGACTTCCTGGTTGTGGAAGGTGAAGTTCTGCCGCGTCTTCCAGTAGAAACCGAGATTGGTTTCTTCGGAAACGTCGTAGTCGAGCCCTACGTTCGCCCGCAGCGCATAGTCGTTGGTCATTGCTGACCGCGCAACATAGGGGCCTTCTAGAAAGGCGGTGCCAAGAAAGATCCCTGCACCGACGGCCAATTCGTCGGTCAACTGAAAGCCCACACTCGGTGCCAATTCGAGGCATAGCAGGTAGGAAGAAGTGCCACCGGATTGGGGCATGTGTAAGAAGTTAGTCCCCAGACCCGAAGCCGAGAGTAATGCCAGGCCCACGTGGAGGTCACGACCGTTGACCTCGACCTGCTGAAACATACCGATATTGGGGGCAAGGATTCCCGGCGTACTCGATTTTGCCGAAAACGGTGTTACGCCAATGCCGGGAAGGGAGGCGGTCTGATTGAGGTTAAAGGTCGGTTCGGCCCAGGTCCCTGCCAGGGTAAACTGGGTGCCCTCATATTGAGTGAGCGCTGCTGGATTGAAGTTCACCGCCGAGAGAAAATCTTGCGGTCTGGCGACGCTCGTGCCGCCCATCCCGCCAGAAGCGGGCATCAGATTATTGCCAGATGAAACACCATAGGGCTGGGCAAAAATCGTCCGCGGACCGATGCACGTTAAGCAGCCCGCAAGTAAACCGATAAGAATGAGTAACCGCATTTCGCAATCCTTTGCTGAGTCGTTCCCCTTGGGGTCGTCCGTGACCGGTGGGTGGAATACAGAGCGAATAGTTCTCGTATCGGACGGTTTTACTTTGACGCGGAGAGAATTTGTTTTCTCTCACCACCTTCCTCTAAACGCCGTGCATTACGCTTTTTTCCTCAGCGCCGATGGCACTGCCTGCTGCTAGCTTTCGTCGAGAGCCACGTCTTTGGCATAACCAAGCGTGTCAAGTACTTCGAGAATCTCACTGCAAGTGGGAAACATCCGCTTGGCCTTGCGTTTGTACTCATCGAGGGCCTGCATGAATTCGATTTCGTCGTAGGAATAGTCGCGTTCACAGGTCGTCGGGTCAATGTTCCGGCGGCGTCGCTCTATTTTGGGGGACGCGTCGGTTTCACCATCCACGTTCAATCGGTTGGGTTCAAGATTTTTGTCAGCAGTTGCGGTGATGAGGGTCGCTGTACACATGGGATGGCTCTCCTGGGGAAGTAAGTCTGTCGGACGTTTGTGACGACCCTTAATCCTTCCCGATAAACGGTGGCAAGTAGGGGGAAATCGCTAAAATATACCGGTCAGGGAAGCTACTCCGGCGATGCAGGAGGGACCACCGGCACAAACCCACCCAGGCGGGTCCGGCTGTAACGAATGTGCTGAGGCCACATGCTTTTCGAGTGTCGGCTAACGGAGTCGCTCTGCCAATTCGGCTTCGCAATCCGAGAGCGAACATCGCCACTGCTTGAGGCTGTCGCGATCGCGGATGGTGACCGTGTCGTCGTCGAGGGTTTGGCCGTCGATGGTGATGCAGAAAGGCGTGCCTGCCTCATCCTGGCGACGGTAGCGGCGACCCACGGCGCCTTTTTCATCGTAAAACACATTCCACCGCTGCTTGAGTGTGCGATAGAGCGCACGCGCTTTTTCCGGCATGCCGTCCTTTTTCACTAAAGGAAACATAGCCGCCTTGATCGGTGCCAGTCGCGGATGGAGTTTGAGAACGGTACGGGTCTGCATTTTCCCCTTCTCGTCGGGTGCTTCGTCTTCGCTGAACGCCTCGCATAGAAAGGCAAGCGCCGCGCGGTCCGCCCCGGCCGATGGTTCGATTACGTGTGGAATGTAGCGGTCATTCGAAACTTCATCGCGATAGGTCAAATCTTTTCCGCTACCGCGGTGCAGTGGTTTGCCATCTTCGCCCAGTTGCACTTGGAGCGGGCGACTTTTTTCATCGAGTTTCCCTTCCATATGACTCCGCAGGTCGAAATCACCGCGGTGTGCAATTCCTTCCAATTCGCCGAACTCGCCAGCCGGTAGAAACGGAAAGGCATATTCGATATCCGCCGTGCCGTTGGAATAGTGGCTCAGTTCGTGCTCTTCATGTTCGCGGAGAATGAGTCGCTCCTCGGCGAGGCCGAGTTCCCGGTACCAGCGAAGGCGACGATCCCTCCAGTAGCGGTACCAGTCGGCCGAGGACTCGGGGTGACAGAAAAACTCAATCTCCATCTGTTCGAATTCGCGTGAGCGGAAAGTGAAGTTACGGGGCGTGATTTCATTGCGGAAGCTTTTGCCGATCTGGGCGATTCCAAAAGGTATTTTGACCCGCGTGCTGTCCACAACATTCTTGAAATTGACAAAAATACCCTGGGCCGTCTCCGGACGGAGGAAGGCGGCGTCTTCTTCACCCCCGAGTGCCCCGACGATGGTTTTGAACATCAGATTGAATTCGCGTGGGTCGGTGAGCGTGCCGACCGCTTTGGCATCCGGCCCAAGTACCTGCGCTAAAGCATCGATCTCGGTCAGCGAAATCAATTCCCCGGTCCACGCAATCCGCTCGGCTTGTTTGGCCCGCAGGTTAAAGAGTTTGAGTGCGCGGGCGTGCGTTTGCGCAAGTCCCTCCTCCCCTCCTCCTTCGCAGGCAATAAATACTCGGCGTCCATCGTATTCCGCCCAGCGTCCTCGGAGTTGATCGTGTCGGTAGCGTTTTTTGGATTCCCGGCAATCGACCATAAAGTCGTGAAACAGGTCATAGTGCCCCGAACACTTCCATACTTGCGGATGCATGATGATCGTGCAATCGAGTCCGGTCATATCGTAAGCAGACGGTGCGCCCACGGGCGGTTCGAGTTCATCGTGACTGGTGACCATGTCGCGCCACCAGGCTTCTTTGATATTGCGCTTCAGTTCAACACCCAACGGCCCGTAGTCCCAAAATCCCTGGAGGCCACCGTAAATGTCGCTCGATTGAAAGAGAAATCCGCGTCGTTTGCAGAGCGAAACGAGTTTATCCATATCCATCCGAAAGCTCCGCTGCTTGCCATTGAGAAACGAGTAGTCTAATCCCCTGTATGCCCATTCGGCACCCGCCCCAACGGATCGATGTTTATTGGTGAATCAGATGGTTGGGAAAGTCAGCGACCCGTTCGCAAGCAAGTTGTTCCATCACCTGTTGCAGTTGTCGTTTGAGCATGAAAATTGTATGCAATCCACCCCTTTTTCCGAGCGCGCCTACCCCATACATGAAGGAACGACCGAGGAAGGTGAACTTGGCGCCGCTCGCCAGGGCGCAGGCAATGTCGGGTCCCCCACGAATTCCCGAATCGAGCATCACCGTAATCTGGTCGCCGTACCGCTTCGCAAGATGGGTCATCGGCTTGATCGTCGACTCGCCGGCGTCCAGTTGCCGACCCCCGTGGTTGGATGCAATGATTCCATCTGCACCAAGGGCGATAACCTTCTCGGCATCCTCTTCGGTGACGATGCCCTTCACCACCAGTTTCCCTTTCCAGAGGTCGCGGAGCGCTTTGATCCGGTCTTCGCTTAGTCGGCCGGAAAAGGTGCGGTTCATAAACAGCCCCAGGTGTTTCATATTGAGGCCCTTAGGAACATAAGGCTTCATGGTGGCAAACTCGGGCTTGCCGGCGGCCAGTTGACCGGCACACCACGCGGGATGGGTGAGCATCTGCAGGATGTTGCGTAACGTCATCCGCGGTGGGATGGAAAGGCCATTGCGAATTTCTTTGGGCCGATAACCGAAGGTGGGTGTATCGGCCAGAACGACCAGTACGGGAAGCTGGGCATCGGCGGCGCGGGCGATCAGTTTATTGCGGAGGTCTTCCTCAACCGGATGGTACAACTGAAACCAGGCGCGGCCACCGGTGATCTCGGCGACTTTTTCGATACTCGCCGTTCCCACCGTAGAGAGGCAAAACGGAATGTTGTGTACGGCGGCCGCTTCGGCCAGGAACTCACACGCCCGGGGCCAGATCAGACCTTGCAAGCCGATCGGGGCGATTCCGAACGGGGCATCGTAGGTTTCGCCAAACAGTTGGGTCCGTTGGTCGCTGCCCGCATAGTCGCCAATGTAGTAGGGTCGCAGTTGTACCTTTCGGATATCGGCCGTGTTGCGGTGCAGGTTGATATTGGAGTTGCACCCGCCCTCGAGATAGTCGAAGGCAAAGCCCGGTATTCGCCTGTGGGCTTTTTGCCGGAGGTGTTCGATTGAAGGGTATTCGGAATTAAAGTCCGTTTCCATCTTTTTCCCTTTTTATGATTCACCGCGGAGGGAGAGAAATCGCTCGTAGGCCACGTTCCAGGCGCCGGATTCGGTTGGGGTGTATCGGGTGGGCTTCCAGGAAGCAGAAACCATCTGACGGATTTGTGCAAGATTACCGACATCACCGATCCCGAGTGCCTGGGTGAGGATGTTGCCTGCGGCGGTCGCCTCATCGGGGCCGGCAACGACAACGCGGGCGAGGGCATCGGCGGTCATCTGACAGAGCAAGGCGTTTTTACTCCCTCCACCGACGATGTGTAGCACCTGGTAGGTGTTCCCGGTCACACGCTCGAGTCGCTCAAGAGTTCGGCGATACGTGAGGGCCAAAGTTTCCAGGCAGGCGCGAACATACCCACCGGCCGTCTCGGGAACCGGTTGCTGTGTCTGCCGGGCAAAAGCGGCTATTTTTTCGAGCATGCCCCCGGGAAGCATGAAGGGCGGATGGTCAGGATCGAGCAGCGTTACCAGGGGTGCTGCCGCTGCGGCCTCCGCGGCGAGTTCGGCGTAGGAATACTCTTTGCCGCTGCGGGCTAAATCGGCCCGGCACTGCTGTACGAGCCAGAGCCCGATGATGTTCTTCAAAAAGCGCACCTTGCCCCCCACGCCCCGCTCGTTGGTTAGCGGGGCGTCGCGGGCGGCAGCAGACACAATCGGTGCATCGAGTTCAGCACCCATCAGCGACCAGGTGCCACTCGAGAGATAACACCACGATGCGTTTTCGGTCGCGGGCACCGCTGCGATGGCCGAGGCCGTATCGTGGGCGGCAGGCGCGATCACTCTTAGCGTTTCAGGGAGTCCCGTATGCCGGGCGAGATCTGGAAGCAGCAAGCCGACTTCACTGCCACAGGGAACCTGTTCGGTGAGTAAATGCGTCGGGAGGCCGAGGCGTTCGAGCAGTCCGGTGGCCCACTTTCCAGTGCGGGCATCGGTCATCTGGCTGGTCGAGGCAATCGTTTCCTCGACGGTGCGCCTGCCGGTAAAAAAATAGTGAAACAGATCGGGCATAAAAAGTAAGGACTCGGCTTGCTTGAGGAGTTCGGGTGCCGATTGGTGGCGTGCCGCAACTTGAAAGAGTGTGTTGAGGCCCAAGAGCTGAATCCCCGTTGCCTCATAGATGGCCTCTCCGCCAGGATCCTTCATCAATTGATCAAAGGCACCATCGTGCGCCGGGTCGCGATAGCAATGTGGTAACCCGAGCAGTTCACCCCCGGAGCCAATCAAGCCAAAGTCGACACCCCAGGCGTCAACTCCGAGGGACACAAGCGGAATCTGCATCTCCTCCGACCAGTGTGCCGCCTTTTGCAGGCCCTCAAGGATGCCGGACCACAGTCCCGTGAGATTCCAATGCAGTCCGGTGGGAAGCACAAGCGGTGCATGGGTAAAACGATGCAGTGGTGTGAGCGTCAAGCGAACCCCATCGTGGTGTCCCACAATTACGCGACCTGATTCCGCGCCGAGGTCGATCGCGATGGAGGCCTTCTCTGCCTTCGGAACGTGGGTAGCCATGCGGAGTCTGTTTCCTTGCGAATCTGTAGACCGTGAAGCTTTTTTAGATTTTTTCATCTGCCGACCCGCTTGGGAATGGGTCGTAGGCAAAAGCGGTACTTTTCAGCACGTACGATAACGCATCAATGTGCGCTATTGCGACGCAGTAATTTTGTGTTGGATTGAGCGGTTAATTGCAGTAGCATAAGGTGCCCGCCCGGAATGCCAAAGGCACAGCCGGCCTGCCCCTTTACGTGAACCCCGCAGAGCACGCTCTTGCTATAAACTTTCATCGAATGGATAGTGGATGCGTTCCTTGCCAGCCCACCTGCACGCGCTTTTCTTGACGCTGTGTGGTGTTCTGTGGTTCTTCTCTCCCCCGGCTGCGGCAGATCATTGGCCTGCCCGGAAATACGATGCGGGTCGCTCCGGTGCGAGTAACGATATTCTTCCTGAGAAACTGGTGCGGATTTGGGAATACGACTTTCATTTGCAGCTTGAGGAAGAACCTTCTGCCGAGGATGCGGAGCCTCCGCCCCAAAAAACACCGGAAGAACTACGCGACGCCATCACTCACTCCAACCTGTTTTTTGGGGAAACCGAGAGATCGCTTCCTCGAACCAATACGGGAGAGGAAATCTACGAACCGATCGTGCAAGGGGAAACAGTAATTCTGATTCATCCTGATACGGGACGAGTTACCGCACTCAATGCGGATGATGGTGAAGTGAAATGGGAACAAACGCTCGAGGCAACGATTCGCTTCATGCCGGTTGCGACAGAAAATGAGACAGTCATCGTTGCGTGCGATAATGGTACGGTCCACTGTCTGACGCTTTCAGATGGTACACCGCAGTGGGAATTCGATGCGGTCGCGGCTCTGCGGCGGAAGAGTTCCCAGTTGACCGAATCGACCACGATGCCCATCGCCAAGGGCCCCGTCGTTCTCGGCGGAAAACTTTATTTTGCGATTGGCGGATGGCCGTTTTCCGGCGTCTTTTTGTTTGATGTCACCATCACCGATGTGCCGCCAGGCGAAACGCCGACGTATCAGTTCCTCGAACTTTCTGATCGGCGTCAGCGAGGTTACCTGGCCGCTGCTGGGGATAAGCTATTTATCTCGCAGGGCAGCGAACCGGCTATCGTACTGAACGCCGCGACAAGCGATCTCGATCCGCTGCAATACGACACCCTCAGTTTTGTGGGTCACGATCTTTCGACTGCGGGAAATTGGTTGATCCAAGGGGACCATCTCGTTGATCTCTCCACGATGCATAGTGAGCGGATTGGGCCGGGAGGGGGTATTTTCCGTGAGACTGAACTCACCACGGAACTTTTCTTTGCACAGGGAAAAAGAATTGTGGGCGTGCGTCTGTTTGGTGGGGCGCGTTATACGGCCATATCGGAGAGCCAAAATGCGGCACCGACAAAGACAGTCCTGTGGCAGATCGACCAGCAGGCTATTTTCGATACGTTTTCCGATGTGCAGAAAGAACGCTGGGTCAGCGGAAACCTGCGAGCAGATATTGTGGTGGGCGGTAAGGTTTTTGGCCGCTGGGGAAATGCAGTTTTTGCAGCGAATATTCCTGATGCGGGCGAAACTCCAGAAGTCTCCTGGAGTACCGTCATCGATGCGGTCCCGATATCGCTTGCTGCGGCAGACAACAAACTCTTTGTGATGACGGTTGAAGGAAAACTGATTGTATTGAGTATGGAGGATGCGATCCACGGGTCTGAAATAATTGTGAATCCTCAAGAGCCGGTAACAGAAAAAAAACGATCGCCCCGATGTTCACTGTTTTGGATGAGCATGGGCCGAATGTGACCGAACCGCTCGAAAATCCGCTCGAAATTGGTGACGATACGATGCCTTTGTTTAACCTTCCGCCGGAGCAATTGGCCGAGACCATTTACAGTGCAGTCCCTCCGGATACGGCACCGCCACTTGTTTCCAACGATACGCCCCTCAATCTGGAAGTTATCTACCCCGATGACTACCCCTCCGACCCGGGTGGCGGTTCCGCCATTTCACCGATTGGCGGAGGCGGAGGCGGAGGCGGAGGCGGAGGCGGAGGCGGAGGCGGAGGCGGAGGCGGTTTTCCGATTTACGGTGGCGGCGGTGG
>Ga0114919_10000559_pt1 | contig 29160 bp, 26 predicted proteins | sample BlataG_FD_88682 | JGI IMG/M metagenome (GOLD analysis project Ga0114919, IMG submission 88682) | Deep subsurface microbial communities from Black Sea to uncover new lineages of life (NeLLi) - Black_00105 metaG | ecosystem: Environmental > Aquatic > Marine > Oceanic > Sediment | place: Atlantic... | reverse complement strand
TCATAGCAATTAGAGAACGCTGCCCACCCATAGACGCACCTGCCACAATTTCGAGAGCCACCTTTTCGTTCGTAGCTATCTCCATTTTAATATCGAATTTATCCGAAATTTGATAGAAAGTATCTAAAATCTCGGATACAGGCGATCCAGGATAAAAAGCAACCACTTTAACGTCGGATTCTAAAGCTCCTCTAACGATAGCTTCGTTACAAAAAAGAAACGCTTTATTTTTATCTAAAGAAATTACATCAGATAACATAGGTTTAATCCCTATATTTAATTATGTGTCATTTATTACAAGACAGAAATTCATCATCTATGATTCTATTTCTGATATTTGTTTTAAAATTATTTTTATTATTTTTTATAATTCTTTAATCAAAAAAATCGAAATTTACATTCTTTAATTGGTAAGTCAATATCTATGATATTTTGGGCTAAAATTTATTAGTGAAGTTGATTATATTATGAACAAATTTTATGCTTTAAAGCAAAATAAATATGCTGATGAATTTATGTTGTCAAAAAAAATGGCTTATTTCTTTATAACCTTCTTAACAATTTCCACATTCCTAACATTTATACCAAACAGTGCTGGGGAGCATAAATTATCAGATTCTAAATATTTAATGGTTTATATGCAAATTACTCTTTTGAATATGGTCCTCCGCAAGTTACAAGTTTCAAATATGTCCATGACTCAGGAAGTATCTATAATGTTACTTGGTGGCAAAATGGCTCGCTCCCAGGTTTATGGCAAGAAGATTTACAAACGAGGCTTACACTGAATGCTACGGGGTATGGTACTGATTTTGGAAGTGGCGTTCATACACCAGTTTGGTTATTTACTAATATCACTCTTGGAGATACAATACAGATCGCTGTCGATGGAGTAGGTGATTATTCCTTCAACGTTTCTGATGAAAAAACGCTATCTTATCCCGGATTTGGGTCTTTAGATGTCTGGGTTTTACAGGGTTTCATTTATCCAGCAATTTTTGTTTGGTATGAAAAGAGCACAGGACTCCTTATTAATGGTTCATTCTTCTCATTTCTAGCAGATTATAATCTTACTCTAACTGAAACTAATATGTTTTCTCATTATCAACAACCAAGCGAAGGAATTCCGGGGTACAGTTTAGCTGTGCTTTTACCACTGACAGTTCTTATGACTGTACTAATTCTCAGGAAATGGAAAAAGAAACTATAAATAACAAAAATTATTGTTTTTTTTCTTAATTCTTTACTAGTAGCATTAAATATTTAACTGAATGCTCATCGATTTTCAATATATCTGAAATCGAATACATTTATATAGGTGTTCTTCTATAATAATAATAATGTTCGATTTAGGATATATTCTAGATCGAATAAAAATTTGGTGAAAAGTGAAAATGTTTTTTGGTAAACGATTCAGCGGACATGAAGGCGGGATATTTTCAGGTTTGGATATCTTAGTACTTTCTATTATAGAAAACTACGACGGTATCTCTGGATACGATCTCGCCCGGAAAATCAACGAGAAATTCAATAAACTTTGGCACGCATCTCCAGGAACAATCTATCCATTACTAAATCGATTAGCTAAGGGAAATTTTATTGAAATGGAAGTATTACTCAAAAACAATCGAAATATCAAATTATATCGAATAACAGAGTCCGGACAAAAAAAATTAAGGGAAGTGCTCAAGAGTAATTTAGAGCCAAGCATAGACACTCTTGGAGAATATCTTAGAACGATTGTTCAAACATGGATTCCGAACGAAGATCGCATACATAGTATGATGTCTTGTTTTCCATATCAACGAGAGCATTCACATAAAAACATAGATGTGGAAGATTATTCTATAGCGAACATTGAACGCGTAAAAAGAATATTGGGTGAATTGAATTTTGCTAAAAGCAGGATATCTAAAAGATTGGAGCATATTGATATGAGAGTCTCTCATCTTGAAGGATTACTAGGTGATTTGCAAAATAAGCGAGAAAAAAACACAAAAACAATAGAAATATTTGACGATTATGATGATTTTAAAACATCTTAATTTTCACCACTTTTATTAAAAAAAGTAAGAAAAGAGGTAAAAAATAATGCATAATGAAAAAAATTGTGGACCAAGGCATCATGACCGAAATTGCGGACCAGGGCATCATAGTAAAAATTGGGGCTCAGGGCAAATGCATGGTTGCATGCCATTTAATCCAAGGGACATAGCAAAAATGAAACAAATGGCTCACCAGTTTATGGGAGGGTTCATGGGTGGTGACTATATTCACCACAATATGGAAGATATTGGAAATGAATATTTGATAACAGTGCCATTACCCGGCCGTACTAAAGAGGATGTTACAGTATCCCTTATTAATAAATATCTGAATATCAAAGTAAATAAGCCAAAAGTGCCTGAACATGAAAAAGCCACTGAAGAACCTAAAAAGGAAGGTTTTCCATTTATGTTTAAAGGTTTTAGATTTATAGACGTAAACATGGATGTTCCACTTCCTGCGGATGCAGATGAGAATAAGATATCTTCTAAAATGACTAACGGTCTTTTAAGGGTTATTATCGGCAAGAAACCTGCAAAACCTATAGATATTACCGATGAACCAAACAACTAAATAGTATTTAGTTTGCAATAAGGCGGAGCACTTTAGAATTAATTACTTTACGACTTAACGAGAGTTTTCAAGTAAAAATATAACTCTAAAGCACTCCAATTAATTAAATTTTTTTTCTTTTTTAATCTTGATTAATAACACTTAATCAAAATCAGCTTATTTTTATGTCGCATAATGAATTGCTTTTGAAGTATAACAATTCTGGCTAATTTTTCCTTAAGATTTATAATTCTGCAATTTAAAATATTAGTAATTAAATTTAATTTACTCTAAAAAATTATGAGTGAACAAAAACGTAAAAAAGCCAAGACTCACCCTGTAAATTACATTCTTTTAGCAGTGTCTTTTATTATATTTGGAAGTTTAGGATTAGTATTTATAACCCAAATGGAACTCCAACCAGGATGGGTATGGGAAGAAGTTAGCGGCGAAAATTCAATGGAAATGGCGATCTTAACCGCTGACGACTTAAATGATGATGGAATATCAGATATTATTGTCTATATTGATGTTCAATCACAAGATAGCGAGGATGTCGGAATTTCTACTGATAGACCTAATTACGGTAATATCTATGCTCTTGATGGGTTAAGTGGAAATAAGATATGGGAACAGATTTATAATAATCCGATTAAAGGAGTCTTCGAGGTCATGGATGTCAACGGTGACGGATATAAAGATTACTTCGCGGATATAGCCTCAGTTGGTCCAGATTGGGTAACATACAATAACAATAGTAATCCCCAACCCGAAATCATACCAAATGATTACTCTAATATCTTAATATATGGAAATAACGGAAGCGACATACCAATTGCTACAGGAGATCATCGAAGTTTTACTAATTTTTTCGTACAAGATGTAGTTTATGTAAATGATATTTACGATGATAGACCAGATCTTATATTCTTAGAATGTGAGTTAAAATTTAATACAACGAATGAATACTATTGCAATATTTCTAGTTATTTTGTGAATGGCACCAAATTCGATTCATTCTACACAGATTTTACTTGGATTAGTGAACAAGATGTGATCCCTGCATTGTATCTGTTTCCTTATGGTTCTGAAGAGCATGTGCTTTTTATTGATAAGAATAAGATAATGCTGTTCAATACAAGTGAATCTAATTTCTTAGCACCTATCTTTAATGAAACAGTTTTAGGATATACTAGTGATTTTACGCTTTCTGAAGATTTAGATGCCGACAATATTCCAGAAATTTTTTTAATATCAGCAGAAGGAAATGTAACTCTAGTTAGTGGTATTGATGGAAGTATAATCAGAACATTCAATATTCCTGGAGGATTTCGTAGTTTTGAAATTGATACGCTTGGTTCTAGCGAGGGTGATATGGAAGCGTTAATAATGACTAAGGGTCGAATTGATTATGAGGGTACTACCCTTAAAGAAAGCTTGGTTTCATTTTATGCGATTACTGAAACTTCTGAGGCTTTATTTAGAGTTTATAATGATTTAGCTGAAGGAAACGATGAATTACAAAATATATTTGTTTTAGGAGAGGATTTGAACGGAGATACTATTGATGAGATTTTGATTTTTGAAAGATTCATACCATGGTATTCTACTGCGGGAGTTCGTCGTTTTAGTATAATTAGTATACCAGAGAACGAGGTTTTAAGTGTTGTAAATACTGACCAAGGAGCTCAGTATGTCTTACCTCTCGATGATTTAAATAGCGACGGTAAAAGTGACTATGTCTTAGCGAGTCACGATAGGATCGTTGCTCTTGCTTCATCGAAACCAATGGCAATTTGGCAATCTCCTCATTTTCCTTTGGGGCTCCCCCTTTTTATCATTCTTGTAGCCTTGTTATGTATTGGGCTATTGCTAATGATATGGAAGAGTAGAAAACTCAGTTATAGCAGAAAAAATGTCAAGGAGCACAAACTTACCGTTGCTGTGAATATAGTTGCTATTGCGATGATGTCATTAACTTTCTTAATGTTCTTAATACAGTTAAATATTTTTAACAGTACACTGATACCCGGCCAGAACATATCTTCTATTATTATCAGTTTCTTAATAGTCATTATTACATGGTATGGCGTATTACCTTTGACTGCCGCATTATACAATCGATTTGCGCCCCAGTTTGCATTTACGTTCGTAAAACTACGATCCCTATTTTTTAAGATATCTAAGAGTTATAACACAGATATTCTCGTAGTTGACATGAAAGATCGAAAAGAAATTGGTATGGTAATACAACTAAAAAGGGTTCTATTACCCCTTCTACTCTCCATCGCGATTGGTTTCTACGCATATGGCGTATTAACTCCAATTCTAGGCTATCCTAAGGAATTCAAGGCTTTTGGGTCCACAGAATTCTTTCAGTTCATGAATGGTTACATGCTATGCTGTATATTTCCTATGATTTTAACCTTTCTCGCTTTTTCCTTCTTTATTTCAGGAAATTTCCTGTTAGACGATGCTGGTGTTGTGTATTTTCGTCAATCCAAAAAGCATCGACAACCTGGGGATATCGAACCAATAAGTATATGGGCACAATCAATGGTGAAGGGAATAGCAGGGATCTCTGCTATAATAACTTTGATAGGGTTCTTAGCGGAAGTTGATTTCTCGGGATTCTTCGGGGATACCGAAAATGTTACTGGGTGGATTTTTGGACTATTAATAACCTTAGTCTTCTTCGTAGGGATTCCTTTCTTAACCGCTTTTTCATATGTTCTGTTAGCGGGTGAAGTAATGGAGTTTTCAATGGATTTCAACTCCCAAAAATTGTATACTTTAATGGAAAAGAAAGGATACGACACTACACCACGAGATATAACCAATATTTATCCTGACGGATTTATTTCAAAAAGATCTATCCCGGATGATCAAGAATAACTATAAAATATTTTTTTTTCTTTTAAATTTGTATTTTTAGTTTAAAATTTAATATATGTGAATTAATTAACTATTATTAATGCCTTTCACACCATTCCATCTAGGACCGGCATTAGTAATCGGAATTATATGTATTTATTATCTCGATTTCCCTACTTTGTTGGTTGCTAGCGTAATTTTGGATATAGAACCGTTTCTTGTTTTACTTCTTGATTTGAATTACCCCTTACACGGTTTTTTTCACTCATTTTTAGGTGGAACAGTTATTATCTTGCCGTTATCGTATATTATGTTTAAAATTAGAACTTTTTTGAACCCAATCACAGATTATTTTAAAATTGAGCAATCATCATCTTTCCTAAATATTTTAACTGCATCCTTTATAGGAATTTATTTGCATATTTTACTAGATGCTCCACTTTATTCTGATATTCAACCACTTTTTCCATTAAATTTCAATCCATTTTTAATTACATCGGAATCAGTAGGGACAATAACTTATCTTTTCTGTGCATATTGTTTTCTTGTAGCATTAATTCTGTATTTCATGTATTTAGGTATAAAATTTAAAAATAGAATGAATAAAAAAAATTAAAAAAATATAATTTAAAACTTATCTATGAAGTCTTTTCTTTCTGATAATTAAGAATGTGACTATTGCAACAGCGCTGGCAGCTACTATTATTAAAATCAGGTAAAACAACCACTCTGAATTAAAACTCGTTATTTGGTAAATTATAGTACCACTTATGTCTTTTACTGTGAAGGAAGACATCATCCCTTTCTCTCCGTACGAAATTTCAACGGTATAATTTGTTAATCCATAACGCTCAATTATAAGCGTTGATCCACTTACTGAAGCATTTTCGCATCCAAGCTCACTAACTAGAGATTCTAAATAATCAGCTTGAGGTCCAGCAATCGCTAAACCATTTAAAGCAAGTTGCCAAAGAAAATCATCTGCACTTACATTTGGAAAACTATAGCCTGAAAGTTGTATCGCAAAATTTCCATTTAATTCCGCTGTTAAGGCAGTGTAGTCGTCCAACATTGTTTTAAACTCCAAAGGATTCTGAAGTATTATTATTCCGTCGTTAAAGCTTGGTTTTTCTTCGTAGTCAATTGTTGTATAATTCCATACTGCTCGTAGTCCGTACCATAAAGCGTAGTCATTTGTATAATTTGCATTGATGGTGGTTTCGTTGTATCCTTGAGAACCCATTATGCCTAATAGCATCAGGATTTCTCCAAAATTAAAGTATTCAGGCATAAATATTGATGTTAGAACATCAAAGGTGTCCCAGGTGTTGGGTGTCCAACCCTTTAGAGTAATTTTACTCTTTGCATTAGTAACATTTGCATCTCCTTCAAACCAATCGCTCGGTGATGAAGAAGAATTAACTGTAGTTTTCCAATCAGCATCGTTATAAAGCTCTACTATAAATTCGTCAGTGCCTTTCACTAGATTTAATTGATATGTAGCACTCGCACTTATTGATGTAGATAAAACTCCAACAAGAATTATACTAATTAACGCAAAGCTCAATGCACTAATCTTGGTTTTATTTTTAAGCATACTCATTCTATAATTGCCTCCTTTTGAATAAAATTGCAGCTAGTACGAAACAAGCAATAATATATACGAGCAGTAAAGTCGTACCCATAAAGATACTAGGTGTTACCCAAGAACCAAATGAAAAGTTACCACCCATTCCACCAGGACCCATACCACCGAACGAAAACTCAACATATCTAGGATCTGGAAATGGATTTTGCAAAATAGAAGTAATCAAATTACCCAAATATGCTAATGAATATAACGGTTCAAACGCGTCTGCAAATATTAATGTAATAATCTGATCAGCTATGTTAAATCCCATAAGAAGAATTACCAAAGTAATTATGATTGTAATATTAACATTTTTCATAAAAGAACTGAAAAGTGTAACAAAGCTGCTTAAAGCTATTACATATAATACTGCAAATCCGAAGGAATTAAATATCCGAATATTAATTGGTCCACCATAATAAAGAAACCCAAAAAGTCCAAGAATGAAATAGTAAATCGCAACTATGAATACCACAAGAATCAGATTTCCAAGATATTTTCCTATAATCAATTTATACTTGTTTATTTTTGGAAAGACAATAAACCCTGTTCTTCTGTTGAATTCAGAACAAATTATTCCCGAAAAAAATAAACAAGCCGCGAATAAGGTTATGAACGAGATAAAAGTTAAACCGCCACTAAAGAACTCTGCTTGCGTATCTGATAAAAGATATTCCGGGAATAGCTGCAGTATATAGCCTAATAACACTGCAACTAGAATTGCAATAACTACAAAGAAGTATAACTTCTTCTTCTGTTTTTTCATTTCAAAAATCATCGTGTGATATATTGGCGATATTCCAATAAATGATTTATCTTCATCACGCATTTTAAGAATCATCTCCTGTTAATTTAATTGTTCCTTCTGGTGAGTTTTCTTTTACCATCTGTGAGTAAACTCGTTCTAGTTGGTTTGTTCTTGGCTGGGTAAATGAAATTAATGTAAAATCGGATTCGAATTCCCTAACTAAGATTTTCAAAATTTCACCTTTAGATTCGGTTTTTCCATCAAAATACAGTTTCAAACCTTGACGTTCTGGATTATACTCTATAGGAATGCTAGATATGTTTGGATCTAAATTCTGATCTAAATAAGGATTAAGCTTTTCAACCATTCGATTAAGTAATGGGTTTAATTTCTCAGCATCAACTGGTTTGAGTAGTAGGCAATTTAACTCGCTAGTTTTTAATGTGAGTGCTAGATTATCAACGGTATCAAATCCAATGATTTTTCCGTAATTAATCAAAGCAATTTTATCACATACTTCAGAAATTTCATATAACATGTGCGAAGCTACAAAGATGGTTTTTCCTAGTGATTGAAGTTTTCTGATATATTTACGTATTTCTATGCGAGCCAAAGGATCCAATCCAGTTTGTGGCTCGTCTAATATTATGATCTCCGGATCGTGTAAGATTGCTTGAATAATTCCTAACTTTTGCGTCATACCTTTAGAATAGTTTCTAACCTTTTCATGTTTCCATTCATAAAGTTTAAAGAGCTTTAAAAGTTCATCGATTCTACCTTCTAGTTTATCCTTAGGATATCTCTGAATTTTTCCAAAGTACTTAAGTAGTTGATATCCTGTCATGTTGTAAAAATTAGGTATATCTATTAAGAATCCTATTTGACTAACTGTACTTGATACACTTTGCAAATCTTGTAAACCGCTATGGTTTGTTCTAATTAATATTTTCCCTGAATTTGGTCTGAGAATTTTCGCAATCATCTTGATAGTTGTCGTTTTTCCGGCTCCATTAGGACCAACAAGTCCGATAGTTTCTCCTCTGCACACTTCGAGATTTACACTGTTTACCGCTGTAAAATTACCAAATTTCTTCGTTAAGTTTTCTAGTTTAATTACTGTTTCTGACATTTTTTCTCAATTTTTAATTTAAATTTACGATAAATCTTCATTTCGATTATTAACATCAAATTTTGAAATCATATCTTCAATCTTTTGAAGCTTTTGGTTTAGAACTTCAATTCTTTTTTTTATAAAAGATCTCTGGAATTCTAAAACTTGTAATGTATCATTTTCAGGTTTGTGAGCCATTTTAGCGAAGGGGGACCCTTGGTCAAAATATTTATTAAATTCAGCACCGCTTAATTCGTCCTTAATTCCAAATGTAGATGTAATAATAGATCTCATAGATTCTCTTATTTCTTGTTCTTTTTTCATCATTATTTCAAGCGTATTCTTACCGTCTTCCGTGATTTCGTAAGTTATCGTTTTTTCATCTGTACCGGGAATTTGAATCGGTACTATTAGATTTTTTTCTCGTAAGTCTTTTAGAACTGTATAAATTGTTGAGTCTGTGGGTTCCCAACCTCCAAATGTACGGTCTTCTATAGCTTTTTTAATCTGGCGACCGTGCATAGGTTCATTCTCTAAAACCATTAAAGCTAGGGTGCTAATAAATCCCTTTTTCATTGCTTTTTCAAATTTTCCAGCAATATTTTCAACCAACAAGCATCACAATCAGAAATTTATTGATTTTTTTTGTTCAAATCGAAATGTATCAGTTATCGATATTGAATTATATATCGGTTTCCGTTATAAACTTTAGTTTTCTAATTCATTAGAATTTTGATATTCTAACCTATTAACAATAAGTCTATTTACATTTTCTATCTCAAATCACATAATCTAAAATTTTGAACAATTTTCTTTATTAAATTAAACTAGAATAATACCCTTAGACATATTATTCGTGAAATCTCTGAGTGTTTTGAATATATTATTCTAGTATTATATTGATATATTATTCTGTTTTCTCGTCTAAATATTAAAAATAATAGTATTAACAGGTGATTTTAATAAATTGAAATTAATAACATGCCATGTGCCTGAACAAATTTGAAATCTCTTCAAATTTTAGGATGCGTATCTCGCTGGCATAGAAGACTTAGTAAATCAGAACATATACCCGAACCGATCTGAAGTTATTAGAGTTGCTATTCGAGATCTCTTAAAAACAGAGCTAAATACGGTATTTCAAAAAAAACCAGAATAAAATTTTATTTTTTTTAATTTCCTTTTTATGCCATCTATCCAAATAACATAGAATCCTCCCCCTCCCTTTAAATGTATTAACATGAACATGTATCTAAATCGTTCAGAAGTAATTCGCGTAGCAATTCGAGATCTACTAAAAATCGAACTTAGTACTCTTCTAAGGAAAGATTAACTATTTTTTTCCTTTTCTTTATTATCTTATAAAAATGGTTCTTAGAATAGATGATTAAAGATAAAATTGCTTTAAGGTCTTCTATAACTTTTTAAACATGCTTCTTAAAGTTGTGGTTAGGATATGGGATTGTACTTGTCTCGTTCCCCCACCGATTTCTTGCAATCTAGAGATTCCTAGCAAATCGTGCATTAAGGTATTATCACATACACCTGCACCTCCCATTAGATTTGCACACTCATAAACTACTCGTTCGCTTAATTTTGCGCTAAGAAGTTTTAATTGAGAAGCTGTAGTGCCAAGTGCTAAATTAAATTCTTTAGGGAGGGTGCTTAGCTGTTCCATTTTATCGTCAATCATTTTACAAACATTTAGAGTAGCTAAGGTCAGGCTCGTAGTTTGTGCCCAGAGATCAGATAGAGGAAATCCTACGCCTTGATATTTCAAAATTTCTTTATCGAATTGTTTTCTCATGTTCGCATAAATTACCGCGTGGGAAATAGCGTTCCATGCTTGAGCAGTATTTAAACATACTATGGTCAATCTCTCTAAATTAAGACCTTCGAATAAATGAGACCTTCCTTCACCGGGTTTACCCAAGACACATTCAGGAGGGATTTTTAAATTGACAAATGATTCCTTGCTTACATGCATCCTTGGAGTCCAGGGAATGTTAATGCGTTCAGCACTCCAGCCATCCCAAGAAGTATCAACTAGGAACTGAGCCATGGTATTTCCGTTGTTTTTTTCACTAACAGCATACACTACAGCCCAATCTGCTTTACTACCATTAGTTTGATATATTTTTTCCCCATTAAGTAAAAAACTACTATCTTCTTGTTCCTCGCAAGTGGACTGCATATGTACTGCGTCAGATCCTCTTTCTGGTTCTGTGATACAAATACATCCTATTTTTTCCCCTGTTATTAATTCTTTTACTGCCCTTAAACGAATGTCAACATCTTCATTATGGAGTAAAATTGGATTTATACATATTGCGGTTGCTCCAGTAGACATTGTTAACTGAGGATCGAAAAAATCCATGGCTAAAATTCTCATAAATTCAGCAGTCATCCCGTAAGGTTCATAATCTAAATCAATCTCTTCAAATTTGTGCAATCGTGAAATATATCCGTTTCTGCCTAATTCTGGTATCCATTCGTAGAAATCCTCATTATGGGTTATTTTTTTAGTTTTTTCAAAATTCTCTAAAAATTTCTGAGTTTCTTTAAGGAATTTTAAATGCTTAGTGTCCAAGAAACTCATTAAATTGAAATTTAAGAACTTATTACGAGTAGTTAACGAGAGTTTTTCGAGAATATTATTGTCAATACATTGAACTTTACCCTTCTTGCCATTCATCTTCATTCACTTTCCAAATTAGATTTTAAGCTTAAATTCCTCGATCCTTCCATTCCGGTTTCCTTTTCTGAAGAAAAGCCTTAGCTCCTTCGGTGTGTTTGTCTCTTCTAGCAAACATGGACATCACACCTTCGGTCTCAATAAAAGTTCTTTCTTCAACTGTGCGACCAATGCACCTTACAACAGTTTCTTTGTCTGTTCGAATAGCACCCTGAGGTAATTTACAAATAGATAAAGCCAATTCTCTGGCTCTTTTCATTAGTTGATCATGAGGAACTATTTCGTTAACTAATCCTATTCGATAAGCTTCTTGAGCATCTATTACCCGACCGGTAATAATGAGTTCCATTGCGCGCGAATATCCAACTACAATAGGTAATCTAACGCAAAGACCGTCACCAGCGACAATATTCCATCGCCTTTCTGTAGCTCCAAATTTAGCCTTTTCCGAGGCAATTCGGATATCTGCTAAGAGACAATTTTCAAGACCGGCCGCATAAGTGTAACCATTTATGGCTGCTATAATTGGTTTAAAAATGTCAAATTTTTTTGTATATCCACAAAATCCATCAATTCCATGAACAGCAACACGAAACTGATCATAATCCTCCATTCTTTCAAGTGCGGCTGCATCATTGAGATCCCACCCTGCAGAAAACGCCTTATCACCAACCCCCGTGAAGATAGCTACTAACGCATCATTATCGTCTCGAAAGGCTTTCCAAGCCTCTTGTAATTCTAAATTTGTTTCGTTATTGATGCAATTACGAACCTCTGGACGATTAATCGTTATCGTTACCACTTGATCCTCCTTCTTATACAAAATATTTTTAAATTCCATTTCGAATTCCTCAACTTGTAGAACACAATTTATAATATTAATTATTTATAAAAGCGTTGTTTATTGCTTATTGTTTAAACCTTTTTAATTTTGAAGATTTATAAGTATTATTAGATCTTACCATTTCAATTGATTTTAATGTCAGACGAAAAATATAAAAAAGCAGGGCATATTATTGTAAAAGCGGGAGCTTTACCAACACCAGTTAATAAAACTTTAATCGAGATATTGAAACTGCAACTTACTGAAGACGAGTTGGAGTTTATCAATGCGTTTAAGAGGAAAACTTCTCAAACGATGGATCAATTACAAAGAACAAGTAAATTGCCCGAAACTCAGATTTTATCATTTGTTAATAAATTGGCAAAGAAAGGATTCATCTTTAATCAACCAAATTCAAAGGGAGTGATGATATATAGGCTAATGCCATTGCTTATGGTTGGAGCATTTGAATATCTTTACATGAAAAAAATAGAGTATAATGACTTGGATAAGAAACTCGCTAAAATGTTTTCGGAATACTTTCTAGAAACTAGAGATTTTATTCAAGCGAATTACGAGCAAATATTACCTATTTTTGAAAAAATGCTTCCAATTGATAGAACAATGCCAATACTAACTGAAACTATTCAGGGAGAACAAATTAGTTTATCCATTAATGAGGAAATAGAAGTTCCCGAAGATTCTATAGTATTAACACAGGATATTGAAGAATTGATTGAAAAATTCGATGAAATATCTGTTGGGCATTGTTTCTGTAGACATCATAGAGATTTATTAGGAAAACCTTGTAAGCATACTGATTTGAGGGAAAATTGCTTTACATTTGGTAAGTCTGCGAAGTTTGTAGCAGAACAAGGCTTTGGGCGCTTAATTTCCAAGGAAGAAGCTTTAGTGATCATGAAAAAGTCAGAAGACGACGGATTAGTTCACAAAGCATTTCACCCCCATTCTGATATCAAAAAAATAGAAACAAGCATATGTAATTGCTGTAAAGATTGTTGTGGCACTTTAGAATGGTGGAGGATGGGAATAGTCGCATTAATTAACTCAACAAATTTTCTATCACAAATAGATCCGGATTTATGTAGTGGTTGTGGAACTTGTGTCGAAAAATGTCCCGTTGACGCTATAGAATTAAATAATAGTGATATAGCCGAAGTTAACGCTGATTATTGCATTGGTTGTGGGGTTTGTGCTCATTTTTGTCCTGAAAATGCAGTTATATTACTGGAAGGAATGCGAAAAGTATATGTAGCGCCTCCTAGGTTAAGGTAATTAGCTTCTGTTGATTTATTTATCTTCAACTTTTTTTCTTTTGAACCATTACTCTGCATTACAATAAAACTAAACTGAGAGTCATGATAAACATACCTATAATTATCCCAAGAATGGATATATGTTCGTTTCCTAGCGATCTTGAAGCAGGTAATAACTCGTCTAACGAAATGTAGATCATTACACCTCCAACGATAGCAAGCATTGCACTTAATAAAAATGGGGTAATAAAAGGAGTTAAAATTATCCAAGTAACAACGGCACCTAATGGTTCGCTAATCCCAGAAAGAAATGACCACTTAAATGCCTTCTTTCTATTTCCTGTACATACATATATAGGAACGGCGACGGCAATTCCTTCAGGAATGTTATGAAGGGCTATAGCTACTGCTAAAACAATTCCTAATTGAATTTCTGAGATAGTTCCTATATAAGTAGCCATCCCCTCAGGAAAGTTATGAATGAAGACGCCTAAAAATGTAAAAATTGATGTTTTAACTAGATTGACTTCAGATTTACGTCCACGCCCATCACGAGGTCTGGTTCCGTTCCCATTTCTAAGTCCTTGACGTAGCCCTTGGGGACCTTGATGCCTTTTTCCTTTAGATTTTTTATGGTATAGAACATGATGTGAATGAGGTTGGCATGATCCATTATCACTTGTTAAAAATTCTATTGAATCTTCGAATTCATACTCATGAGAAATGAATGCATCAATAGCGAACATAATTAACATCCCTAAGAAGAAAAACATTGAACTTTGTAATAACCCTATGGATACAATGCTTCCTTGCAGTAACTCCACAAATGCTATTAGTATCATTACTCCTGCTGAAAAACCCATACTAAAGGAAATGAATTTGGGATTAGGTTTTTTAATAATAAGGGCAATAACACTTCCGATTGTTGTTGATAAGCCAGCAAGTAAGCTTAAAAAGAGTGCGAATAGAATAACTTCCATTACAAAATTCACTAATTTAGGGATACCTAAATAAGCTAAATAATTTTCAATATTTAAAAGTTTTGGAATCTAACTCTTTCAAAATTCCTATCAGTAACTAAAACATATAATTAGATCGTTATGAGATTCAGTAAAACATCAATACTTTACGAAGGGAAAAGCCTTGGAAAATTTTACGATTATTCGTATTTTTGGTAATACTATTAATAATATTGATACATTTCAATATTTAAAGATTTAACATTTAATTTAGGATTTATTGATGAAAAAAGTATCAGTTGACGATAAACTTTTCTTCTTTGAAAGAAGTTTTATTACTTTAGACGGGCTTTGGATGATAGAAACCGAAGAGATGACTAATTGGGAGACTGCCTTAAAGATTGATGTAATAGTATGGAAAGAATTACTGAAAGTCGTAATTCGTAGATTGAAGAAATATTTACACTTTGAAAAAAACGATCTTGTCAGTTTAATCGATATACTTACTTTCCGATGGGATATAGAAGGTTGGGAGTATGAAGTAATGCAACGTGAGCCGGATAAAGCTGAAATTATAGTCAATCAATGTCCTTATAAAGCTGCAATGGATCGTAATCCCGAACGCACAGAAAAACAATCTTTAATTTGTAAAAACATGTGCATTCCTTTCTATAAATCAGTGGTTAAAGATTTCAATGAGGATATCGTTCTAGTAAGGACCGCATATAAAGGATTAGGTGACGGTTATTGTGATTTCTCTTTTTGCTTTGAAGAAAAAACTTTAAAAACAACTGAAGAGGGTGAATTAACTAAAGACACGAGAAAGATTAGTAAGGAAGATAAACTTTTTTACTTTGAAAAAAATTTTAGAACATTAGATGGATTATGGGTAATAGAAACAGAAAGAGAATTAGGATGGGATGCAGCTCTTAAGCTCGATATCATCGTATGGCAAAGACTATACAAGATTATCTTCCGAAGAGTTATAAAATATTTAAACATCAATGGGAATACATTAGATGATTTAGTCAATATTCTTTCTTTTATATGGAATTGTGAAGGTAATATCCATGATATTTTTCAAGCAGGAGATAAGCAGTTTACTTTCAATATCGTTGAATGCCCTTACATAGCAGCAATGGAAAGAAATCCAGATAGACACGACAGAATTGAATCTATATGTAAAGATATGTGTATTCCATACTTACAACCTGTAATTGAAGAATTTAATCCAAAAATTGAAATAGAGAGAGATAAATTTATGGGTTTGGGCGATTCAGAGTGTAATATTATTCTAAATTTAAAAGATTAAACTCATCGCTAACTTCAATCATAAATTAATCGTAAACCTTTTTATAAAAAGGCACTCGGTTTTTAATGTCTGAAACTATTATATCCCGTTCAATTTTTCCTAAATCGTAGAGATCAAACACGTTATCTTCAATCTCTCTAATCTCGGATAAAATTTGCTTATTATATATTCCATTACTTTCTAGAAGAGAGCTAATCAAACTTTGTACAAGTTCGCTTAATTTTTTTTTTCGGTCATAGGGGGCGTTTCTAATTGGCAAATGTCGGATCATATATTGATTTAGATTTATTGTGGTATTTACTTGATTATTAATGCCGTAAAGACAATAAAATTGCATTAGCGAAGAGTTTAGGATTGCGTTGATGTACTTTAACTCTATATGATCATCACTAATTACTGAATAGATTGAAGAAGTAAAACATACTTTTTCTTTGCTGAACACAGATTGAGGATAAATACTATTGTGTTTAATTAACAGTTTGGGATTAGTATAGTATTCGAAATTGCTACCTTTTAATATTTGTGGATTTAATTTTTCGATATCAAAAGACTTATCTTTATTAAAATAGTAGTAATTAAAATCTCCTTTCGCCTTTATAAAAAAACAACTATTTGAAGTATTATCTTCAATAAGATTCATGACACTTTTTAATCCTTTATCCTCCTCCCCTCTAATCATATTGGGAATTCGTTCGGTACTAAGATAATTTACATCTCCTAAAGCCTCAATTTTCGTTACAAGTTTCAGTATTACTTTATTTGGTTTAATCCTAATGCGATTTAAAGCTATTGTTTTAGAATTACAGTGTGGACAGATTAAATCAGGGGTGTAAACGTAGATTTTTTTAGTGTGAAAGCTTAGCGGGCAGGTTTTATTAAGCAAACTCTTAAATAATCAACTTTTTGAGCAGGATATTTTATAATTTCAGTGTTAGGATAGCGATAAACCTCAATATCTTTAACGGATTCGCTTTTATTTTCATAGATTAGGATTTGGACTTCATTTGTTGCTTTTACAAATAAATTAGGACCTATATCATATATTTTAAGAAGATTAGCGAGCGACAAGAGGTTTTTTCTAAATTTCACATATCCTTGCCTTAACAAGAAGCTTTTAGGCACTAAATAACCGATAACACCATCAGTCCATTCAAGAGATTTCAATACGAACGCACAGTAGATGTCGTTATAAAAAATATTTTCTGATTTTAACCTGTCCTTCTGATTTTTATCTAAAATATTTCCATAAGGTGGATTGCCAATAATGAGATCGTATTTTACACTTTTTTTCCTCTCTAAACTATCTTCCAATAAAATGTTAGATTTCAATATTGAGAATATTTTTGAATTATCTAAGCCATTTTTAGTAAAGTACCACCTAAATAATTTCATTATACAAAGCTTTCGAGCATAATCGTTAATCTCTGAGCCAAAAAGGTTTTTCAAAATATACCATTTAATATCTGTTATTTCTAATTCAGGCTCAAGATTATGTAAGAGATTATAAACTACATTTGCAGCACTTAATAGAAAAACTCCAGAACCACAGGCAGGATCGAGAATTGAAAAGTCCAGTAGTTTTTGAACGATTTTAAACTTCAAATCGCCATTCATATTGTAAATATCATTTAAGCTACTAATTTGATTAATTTTAAGATACTTGGAAAAAAAAATCATTATTACTTGAGAAACGATAAAGTCTGAAACTGAATCTCGAGTGTAATAAGCCCCTTCCTTTTTCCTATTACTATACTCATCTAAGAAGTCAGTTTCAATTCGATTTAATTCTTTAAAACTTTCAGATATTATTCTATGATCTCCAGTTTCAATCGAATTTAGAACTGAATCAAAAACAAGATTAACTTTAAGAAGTTTTTCATTTTCTTTCATATTTTTAAGAAATAGTAGCGTTAGTTTATTGGTGCTTTAAAAACTGAAAATTATTCTTTTGTAATTTAATATTTCTTATGTGGTACATTCTTTATCTTTTTATAGTTAAATTAATTTATTACTATTAGAAGCATGACAAATAACGAAGATGAAAAAGATGGAGTAGCTCCGATCAAGCCAATCATTAAAAAATTGAAGAAGGAATACGATAAAGATCCCACTGATTGGAGAGTTATCGGATCGAAAGACGATCATGGGAATACAGATACATTTATAACAAAAAAACCTAACGCCTACTGGTTAAAATCCAAAATGCTAAATCCTTATTCGTCATTAAGTATGGGAACAATAGTTCGAAACATAGATAGAGACATTGATGAAATCTCGGGGAAAGGTAAAGCTTTATCACCTGATGAAATGCTCCGATTGTTTGGTATGGTTGTTCCGATAAAAAAAGATCAAAATATCGTTGCTTCAGGAATAGAAAAATACTCTCAGCAGCATGGAGATTATTTGAAAAAGATAATTGGAGAACGAGATTCGAATTTAGGTTACCAAATGGTTAAAAGAATTGATGAGGAATTCACCAAAAAGCATCCTCAGAGAAAAAATTTATATATTTAATGGAATGTGTGCTTTTCCTAATCGGAATTAAAGATATACAAGAAAATAAAAAAAGAATTATAACATCAAGCAAAGCACTATATTTTACTTGTTAGAGTCCCGAGTTCGTCTTTATTTTTAATGATTGGTAATTTTGAGGTATACTTTGACGAATTATTAATTAGTTCAGCGATAAAAGCATTCATCTTTTCAGGACCAGGTTTTCCTTCAAAAGTTTTTGCGAATTCTTTAATCAGTGGAATTTTAAGATCATCGACATAAAAAGATACTCCTTTTTCAACTTCTTCGAGAAGAAATTGAAAGGATAAATCAGCAGTTCTCTCCGTAACAAATAGAGGATTATCTGGTTCTTCAAACGTATATGAAACTTCTTTCCAACGAGCTCCATTTGCGTCTACAGGAATCATACCGAAAATATAATCACTCGTGTAAATCCAGAACGGAATTCCATTATCAAAGGATGAATCAACGATGGCTTTGAAGTCACTCATAGTAAATCAATTTTCACTCTAAAAAATATAACAATAATTGATAATTAAGAGTTTTTTTTAAATGTATAATCATGTAATTCTTATTTGAATTTTAGCTTTTTAATAGGTTTTTAAATGAATTTTTAAAAAAAAAAAGATTAATAGACATTATGCGCGAACTAGATTATGAAAAATTAATAATTAATATCCAGGACTGGATTAGAAATTATTTAAAGTCTACTAATGCTAATAAAATTGTAGTGGGATTGAGTGGTGGAATCGATAGCGCAGTTACAGCCACACTATGTTCCAATGCAATAGGGAAAGATAATATAATTGGTTTGGGCTTACCTTGCGGATCAATATCTCAAGATCTCGAAGATTCTAAATTAATTGCGAATCACCTAGGAATTAACTTTGATATTTTTGACCTAACACCGATTTATGAAAGATTTTTAGATGTAACAAGTTCAATACAGAGAAAGGACAAATTAGCAACGGCCAATCTTAAACCCCGATTACGCATGATGACATTATATTTTATCGGCCAATCCAAGGGAAATTCTTTAATTGCTGGTACAAGTAATCGCGCCGAATTAGTAATTGGTTACTTTACTAAATATGGGGACGGTGCAGCCGATTTTGAACCGATAGCTTCTCTGTATAAGCAGGAAGTAAGAAAAATTGCAGAATTCTTAAATATACCAGAAATCATAATAACTAAAGCCCCAAGTGCAGGTCTATGGCCTGGGCAAACTGATGAGGGAGAAATTGGATTAAATTATGATGTTATAGATGAAATAATTTATAGAATAGATTATAACTTAAATTTTAAGGGTATAAATGAAGATACTATTCAAAAAGTAAGAAATATGATGAGTGCAGCGGAACATAAGCTTCAAATGCCACCGTTTTTTGATGTAAAGGAAAGCAGTATAGAATAATATTATAAACTAGATATTACTCTTCTAATATTATTAATTCGCGAAGTAATTTCATCTAATTGCTTCTTAAGTATATTATTTTGCCTTTTGAAATCAGCTTCTGATATCGAGCCCTTATTAAAATTTTTCTCAATATCTTTAAAATTCCTCTCTAAGGAATAACGTCTTCCTTCGAGTGCGATCAGTTCCTGATAAAGCGTATCTTTATCATCGGAAATATTCTCTAAATTTGGACTTTCTATATCAGGTTCAACGCTGGTGCCGCTATTATTAAAGTTTATAAAAGGCATTACTGTAGGTTCTTGAATTTCTTTGATTTTCTTTTTCTTCTTCTCTTCCTTTTTCTTTTCTTCTACTCTAGGGGGTTTTTCAGTAAATCCGATGATTTCTTGAGGTTTTTCTTGCGGTTTTTCTTGTGATTTAGACCCTACAGAGGAAAATACATTAAATAAGTCAGATCCACTTGACACAATTGACTCAGTTTCGATTTCTTCAATTTTGAGGGCTGAAATTGTAGGTTTCTCTTTTAAAAAAGGTTTTGATTCAAAAATTTCAGAAACAGGTACTTCTTTTGGTTTTTCGGGTATAACTGAGGTGACTTTTCTTCTTTCTGTTATTAGAGGGATATCTTTTGTTTCTTCTATAACAACAGTTTCTATATGAGAGCTTTTTTTAGGAATAGGAGTTAAATTGTGGTCTCTAACAGGTAAGGGTACGTCTTCTGGTTCCCCGGGAATAGGAGTTAACTCGTGGTCTTCAACAGGTAATGGTATGTCTTCTGTTTCCACAGGTATAGCAGTTAACTGTTCTTGAAATTTGTTATTAAATTTGTTAACAGTTTCAAGTGGAATTTTTGGGATTGATTGCTGCTTTACTTGAGGTGCTTTAACAAGTTTTTTTATGGCAGGTATTTTAATTACTGGAGGTGCTAATTTTGCATTTGGATTGGGAGTAATTTTATGAACTTCCCGTTTACGCGTTGGAGGTTTAACAAGTTCGTCTTTCTCATCCAGTTCTTTCTTAAGAGTGTCAATAGTCCCCTTTAAAGTCTCAATTTCCCCTTTAAACTGTTCCGAAACTTTGTTGAAAATATCTGTCAGATCAATTTCAGATTCTCCGTTTGATTTTTCTTCATTTATTTGCTCTTCTTTAGGAGTTTCGGTTCTTGCAGGTATATTTAAAATGTTCATAATATCTTCCGGAAGACTTGTTTCTGAAAACCAAAGATCGAGCGTATCCCAATCGTTCAATTTCTGTAGAATTCCTTCAATAAAAATAATTTCTTCGGGATACGTACTATTGTTTTTTAATTTGTTGAATTTATTAACTAGTTTGTCTTTAGCCTCGATCTCATCATCTGGTGTGGGTTTATCTTCCGTAAGAAAAGTGTAAATAACCTTAATTTCTTGCAGTACTGAATCATAGCTTCCCTGGTCGGTCATAAGAGATATTAGAATAATTTATTTTTAATTCCTAGTTAAAGCTTTATACTTAAGTATAAAAAAACCTTTCATTAATTTATTTTTATGTATTATAAAAGGAATTTAATTTATACCTAGAGCCCTACTCCTTTCAATTATGACTCAACTATTTATTTGTTTACTCGTGAAAGTATTTAGATAAGAACCAAATTAAGAATATGATTCCTACAAAACTTAAAATAAATGGGGCTATATAGTTAACCCTCTCAGTCAAAATGCCACCAATTATCCCTGTAGGCATAAATCCGATTCCTCTTATAAATCCTGTAATTCCATAAGATTCAGCTTTTCTGGTTTCATCTAAATCTGTTAGTATCATTTGCGCCGAAGGTATGAATGTTGATATATTAAGACCAAATAAAATATTTCCAATGCTAAGAAGTGGAATTAAAAAAATATGATACCCCAAGGACCAAAGAATGAATGCTAATATAAGAGTTAGAAAGTATCCTAAACCAAGTAACTCACTTACGATTAAAGAACGTTTTTTACCAATTTTATCTGCTAAATGACCTCCGGGGATTTGAAATATCATATTTGATATACTTAACCATATGGCTATGAAAGCCATCTGATCGATGCTTAAACCGTATTGAGCTACCAAACCTGCTCCATAAATTGAGAGTGAAATATTATATACGAATATGTCAAGCGTAAAGAAAATTAATATTGCTCTTTTTTCAGACGTTTTAAAAATATCTTTCCACGCACTTCGCCTTTTTTTAATAACATCAGTTTTAGGTATAGAATGTTTATTCTTGTCAGATGTAGGATTTGAAATAACAAAAACCATGATGAGATAACTGCCTAGATTAATAATCATATATAGAAGAAAATAAACTCGGATATCTTTAACGATGTCAAGAAATACAAAAATTTCTCCAGCAATATTACCAATAAAGATACTAAAGAACATCAAACCAAACAAAATCCCTTTCTTCGTTTTATCACTACTAGCAGATATATACATATTAAAACTTATTTCTCCAACCACTTGACTCATATAATACAAGATTATTCCTGGAACCCGAAATATAAGGCTTTCTGCAAATAACAAGAATGACATCCCTATAAAAAATAAAGGAATCTCCAGTAGCCATACTTTTTTACGGTTGTATTTATCAGATAATCTTCCCGCCCAAGGTTTTGGAAAAAACGCGACAATTCCTCCCAGAGTTACTAAAATACCCGTTATAAAGATCGAACCAGTGATTTTCAATAAAAAAGGTTGATACACTAGAAAGAATGGTCTCGAGGCGAAACCATAAATTAAACCCATGAAAAATAAAGCCCACAGATTTTTCTTTTGAACTTTATCAATTTCCTCTGAATTACCTAATAAATTCATTATTCTCTTCACCTTTTACCTTTTGCTAATTGTGGAAAACTCTGTTACAGTCGATTAATACCCTAATATTATCTCTGTGAGAATACGAGTAACTGGTCGGAGCTCATAGCGATTTTCAGATAGGGTTAGATATATGGTCAAAAGTAATTTAAAGTAAAATTACTCAATCACGAAATTTAATCGCTATAAACTTGATCCATTTTAATTCACTATAATATTAAGCGTTTTGTTAATATTTAAGCTTTTCGACATTTATGTGATGGTAATGTGTTGAATATCATAATAACGATCGCATCTGGTACCCAGCACACGGAAGCGCTGAAAATAGATGGCAAAACGATTATATTAATATGTACTACGAAATGAAAGAAAAGTTTGAAAAGAAGTATTTAAACAGAGTAAAAGGTGATATTGATTATTAATTCTTCCAGAATGGTGAATGGAGCGTTGATTAAACCCTTCTCCCGCGATGGCCCCCTTTTCTTCTACAGTGGTCATGAGATTTCGGGGTTACTTCTTCTATCCGACCAACACGTAAACCAGAACGGGCGAGTGCACGAATGCATGCTTGAGCCCCTGGACCGGGAGTTTGGCTTTTATTTCCACCGGGAGCCCGTACTTTAATGTGGATGCCGTTAACACCTTTATCTCTTAGTTCATTAGCTACTCTAAATCCGCATTGCATGGCAGCGTAAGGATTAGATTCGTCTCTGTCAGCTTTAACGACCATACCGCCAGTGCATTTTGCGAACGTTTCAGCACCACTCAAATCAGTAGCCGTAACAATTGTGTTGTTGTAGCTACTAAAGATGTGAACGATTGCCCATTTAGGTTCTTCTCTTTTACTCATAATTATTACCTATTAAGTGCTTTCTTTTATCGCGGAGAGTGGACTTTTAGCAACATAGCTAACCATATTCTCTTCTGCTTTTTTTACGATGTAAGAAGGTGCGTTTATTTTTTTGCCTCTTACTTGAATATGTCCGTGGACGACAAATTGTCTTGCTTGATAGATGGTTATGGCTAGTCCTTTCTCGAATACAATTGATTGTAGTCTTCTTTTTAGGAGATCATCGACAGTAAGTAATAACACGTCCTCAAATCCTGCGTCTGGACCTAAAACGCCGAGTGAAACTAGTTTTTTAATCAAAGTTTGCTGAATTTCAGTAGCTCTTTCTTGAGGCATTGATCTTGATTTTCGGGCTATATTCCTCCAATTTCCGAGAATGGTACGCATTTTCCAGAATTCACGCTTGTTTCTAAGACCATATTTTCCAAGAAACTCGAGTTCTTCAACCTGTCTTTCTTTTTCAAAAGGGCGTTTAGGTTTTTTAAATTTTTTCTTTAACCTTCTAGGATCTCCGATTTTGCATCACCTTACTATTGACCTTTCTTTTTTCTCACTACACCAACGACTAATCCGTGTCTTCCAGTGCTTTTAGTTCTTTGACCTCTTACTTTCAATCCTTGATGATGTCGGACGCCTTTATAACTTCTGATTCGTTTCATTCTATCGATGTCTCGTTTTACAGATAATTCGAGCTTGTTTCCAATGATGTGCAGATTCTCCCCCGTAATTAAGTCGTTCTTACGGTTAACCATCCAAGCTGGTATTCCATTTGTTACCGGATCTAGAATGATTTCTTCAATTCTATTCAAATCTTTTTCAGGAATAGCTCCAATTCTCACGTCAGGATTGATTTCTGCGATCATAACTATTGCTTGAGCGAATCTTTTTCCAATTCCTCTTATTTGAGTTAGGCCATATTCTACTTTAGCATTCCCATCCACTTGCGATCTGAGTTTTCTAAAAAAAACTTTTTCTCGAAAGTTGCTTGGTCTTGTAGTTAAACTCATTGTAATGACAATTTATTACTTAAAGATATAATTCTTAATATAAAATTTAATATTAATTTTTTGGTTTAGAAAGAAAGAAGGTATAAACGCGAAAAAAATAGAGCTAAATTATCATTTAATATTGAGGGGACCTTACATTTTCATCTTTTTTTTTATCGATATGTTTAGTGCATTTATTTCTTTTAGATTTCGCGATCTTTTCGAGGAGTGGCAATCCGGGTTTAACATCTGCTAACGCTTTTGATTCAATCAAATCGTTTTCAATTAGCTTGTTATAGAGTTCCCTTCCCGTTTCAGTTCTTATAAGAACAGTGTTCCACCCTGAGGGGGATCCTATTGAACCAATTGAAATATCAGCAGATTCAGAAGTTAGATCAAAACAAACTTCGCAATCTTCCCGTGCTAAATGACCAATCTCCTTAATTGGAACGGTTAATTCTTCCCCAGAGGTAGTATAAACGAAAAACTTACCTTTATTAATATCAGTCTTTTTTACATCCTTTACATCTACTTTTAGAAGTTCGCAGATTTTTAACAATGATTCATAGGAGAAGGATTCCATGCAGAAGATACCTATACGATATTTGATTTGGTTTAGCGAAGGTATTCCAATGTTGTAAACTGTTGATTTTAGTAATGCTTGCATCATGCATGGAACTCCAACAACCGCTAAATTTGAATGCTTTTTATTAAGTTCGTTTAATACTCCTAAACTAGGGTTGTTTACATATTTGGTTCCTGTTGTTGAAAGGATATCTTCTTTACTCTTAAGGATAATTGGTTCGGGTCTCCACGGAGTATTACTCATTTTTGCACCTAGTGCTAAATCAATGGTTTTAGAGTCAAATAGAAAATGCAAACAAGTACTTGTGATTCCTCCATCTTGACAAACGGCAGAAATATCCTTTAATTTGGTTCGTGCAGAATAAGCTTCTAAGTAATGGCCAACTTGAGAATAATTCTTAATATCTGAAGATTTATCTTGGACCATGTTTAAAACACTAATAGGTAGATAACTACGAGGACATACAAAATAGCAAAGACCGCACCTAATACACTTGTCCTCGTCAATTTTTCCAAATCCGTTATAGACATTTAAGCAGTTTACAGGACATATCCCAACACACAATCCACATCCAGAGCAATTATGAGTTTCAAATATAGTTTTAACAGGTTCATAAACTGATTTTACTTTAGATGGTTTGACATCGAACTTTTCAATTAATAGATCCTTAAATTTAGTTGATTCAGGAGTGTTTTCATCTCCTTCAATTGTGTCGTAGATTTTGTTCACTTCGATAAGGTTCTCGTTTCTCAACAATTCTAACAAGCTTAAAGTCTTTCTTACTTCAAGAAAATTTAATTCTGAAAATTTTTTAATTGCCTTAAAATTGTTAAAATCAGGGTTAGATAAATAATTAAGAAGTTTATATTTCAAAAGTTCTTCATCGAACATTTGGAATAATATCTGATCGTATTGTTCCTTGTTATAGATACCAGAATCTAAGATTTCTTGTTTAGCATCTATTAAAACGCGGATTCGGTACGAATCTACAGTAACGGCTATATCTTTTAATCCTTCCTTTGTATTTATAAGCTTGGAACTCATTTTTTTTAACATTAGGTTGTTTTATTATTATATATTAAACTCCGAAAACTCATGCTGTGAGGTAGTTACCTCCTAACTAAATTTTTTTAGAAGGATCATCCTAATTCGGATTAATTGTTTATTTTTGTAGAGGAGGGAGAAGTTCTACTTTGTGAGTGATATCTTCGACAGATTTAATGAATTTTTCAACTTCAGCCGCTGAGCAGAAGTATTGTTGAATTCGTTCTTCTGCTAGACCTAAGTGTTTGAATAGTTTCTTTAAAAACTTTACATGCTCGAAAGTATTCATATTCCCGTTTCCAAATTCACACTCACCTTCTTTTCAAGAAATAATAGCTACGCCATCAGCACCATTTAGAAAACTCTCCATAATTAAATGTATTCCTATTCTTCCAGTGCATTTTACCCTGATTAAGTGGAAATTAGTAGAATAAGTTTTTCTCGTAGTACCCGTTAGGTCTGCGGCAGAATATCCTCATTTTTCGCATCCGAAAGCTATAATTTTTCGCTCTTTTATATTTTCTGTCATGTTTTATCTTCTCTTATCTTTCTAAATTTCGATTTTTGTAGTATTTTTTGCTATCCCTTCAATTTCATTATTTCCGATTCCTTTGATTTCAGCTTCAAATTGACGATCTCTATAATATTTCAAATCTATTGCTCGTGCTGGACATGAAGAAATACACACTCCACATCCTTTACATTTTAATTCGTCCACTTTCGCAATTTCGTCTTTATCAACAATTATTGCCCCATATTCACATAATTTTTCGCATCTATGACAACCTATACATAAACTCTCATCAACTTCTGCGATAATTAATTCTTGCGTAATAGTTTTATGTGAGAGCAAAGCAGCAGCTTTACTTGCAGCGGCCAGAGCTGTAGAAACGGAATAAGGAATGTTTTTAGGTCCTGCAGCGCTTCCACAGATGTAAATACCCATGGTTTTAGTTTCTTGGGGCTTCAAACAACCATGAATCTCGCTTAAAAAGCCGTTAGGTCCTTTACCTAAACCTAATACTTCAATAGCTTCCATAGTTCCTTTAGAAGGATTCATACCAGTAGATAAAACTACCATATCTGCTTTTATTTTATTCAATTCACCAGTAAGGGAAGAATATGCTCGAATCATTAAGTTATGTTCCTCATCTTCGTTAATCTCGCCTACTTTTCCCCGAATCATTCTAACGCCAGCTTCTCTTATTTTTCTATAATATTCCTCGTTGCCTTTATCAGTTGTTCTAATGTCAATGTAAAATATGATTACATCCATTTCCGGATATTCTTGCTTCAATAATTGAGCGTTTTTGAGAGCGACATTACAACACACCATAGAACAATAGGGATTGGCTTTCAAAGACCTAGAACCAACACATTGGATCATTACAACAGTCTTTGGTGTTTTTCCGTCAGATATTCTATATATATGCCCCCCAGTTGGTCCTATTGGGCTTAACAAGCTTTCTAATTCAATCTGAGTAATAACATTTGGATAAATCCCGTAATTGTATTCGTTAGTTTCGATTATCGGATACTCATCATAACCCGTAGCAACAATTACTGCACCAACCTTTACTTCAACAATTTCAGGTTCTTGCTCAAAATCAATAGCTTCTGCGGGACATGTTCGTTCTCAATTTTTGCAATCGATACAAATATTTTTATCCATTACAGCGTATTTAGGAACTGCTTGAGGGAATGGAATATAGATCGCATTTCTCTCACCGATTCCGCTGTAAAATTCATTGGGAACTTTTATTGGGCATTTAGAAGAGCACAAACCACACCCGGTACAATTGCTCTCGTTAACATATCGCGGATTTTTGCGGATCTTAACGTTAAAATCCCCAGTATTACCACTAAATTCGATGATATCGCTATAAGTGAATAATTCTATATTAGGATGTTTTGAAGCGTTTACCATTATGGGAGCGAGAACTCATATGCCACAATCGTCGGTAGGATAAATTCGATCTAATTGAGCCATCTTTCCTCCAATCGTAGCCTGTTTTTCTACCAAATACACTTGTATCCCATGATCAGCTAAGTCTAATGCTGCGTTCATCCCAGCAATTCCCGCACCAATAACTAATGCGGCTCTCTCTACAGATATTTCTTTGTAAGGAACGCTTTCTAATTCTCTTGCTCTATTTAATCCAGCTCGAACTAAACGTTTTGCTTTTTCTGTTGCATTATCTTTATCTCCTTGATGAACAAAAGAGCAGTGTTCTCTTAAGTTTACCATTTCGAAATAATACGGGCTTAAACCTGCTTCTACTAACACGGCTCGATAAGTTGGTTCATGTATTTTTGGCGTGCAAGCAGCAACTACAATTCTATTCAAACTTAATTCTAAGATATCATTTTTAATAATCTGTTGTCCAGGATCGCTACAAGTAAAATTATTTGTTCTTGCTATAACAACATCAGGTAATAGTTCTACAAAATCTCTAACGGCATCGCAATCAAGGTGAGCACCAATATTAACTCCTCATCTACACACGTATACTCCTATTCTTATTTTATCAATGGTCTGCTTTTCAGACAAATAGTTCACCTTTAGTTAAAACATCACCATAATAATTAATTGCTTTTACTTTGGTTTAGTATTTTAAGAAAACCCTTTTGTGTCTTGAAATTATTGAATTAATTTATTTTTTCTGGTTAATTTCAATCGCAATAAATTTTGTTACCGATTTAGTCCAAATTTTTCATTAAAATTAATTTCTAAAATTTCTCGAATTATATCTCATTAAGTTTTTTATGGAGATTTCATTTTTCCCTAGTATCGTGGAGCAAGAAGAAAATAAAAAGGAAGAGTTCGCCAGAGAATTTATGACCCAAGAAGGGTTGAAAGGAAAAGCAAATCGAATAAAAATTATGAGTATTATCGATAAAGTAGGATAC
>Ga0114919_10000557_pt1 | contig 29181 bp, 43 predicted proteins | sample BlataG_FD_88682 | JGI IMG/M metagenome (GOLD analysis project Ga0114919, IMG submission 88682) | Deep subsurface microbial communities from Black Sea to uncover new lineages of life (NeLLi) - Black_00105 metaG | ecosystem: Environmental > Aquatic > Marine > Oceanic > Sediment | place: Atlantic... | reverse complement strand
GAGTTCTTCGAGTAGTCCAAGTAGTATCTCTTCATTATCTTCAGAGAGTTCCAATACTCCTTCGAGTTCTTCGAGTAGTCCAAGTAGTATCTCTTCATTATCTTCAGAAAGTTCTAATACTCCAAGTTCGATAAGCAGTTCATCAAGTAGTTCAAGAAAAGATATATTTACAAGCAGTAGCAGTAGTAGTAATACTCCCAGTTCATTAAGCTCTGAAAGTAGCAACACTCCTAGTTCCACAAGTTCTTCTTCAAGTTCACCAACATCTGAAAGTTCGGAGTCTTCTAATACTCCAAGTTCTATTAGTAGTTCTTCTTCAAGTTCACCAAGTTCTAATACTCCTAGCTCCACAAGTTCCTCTTCGAGTAGCCCGAGTTCTAATACGCCTTCGTCAACTTCGAGTAGTTCTTCAAGTTCCAACACTCCTAGTTCTTCGAGTAGTTCTTCATCCTCATATCTGGATTTTTCGAGTTTATCTTCTAATACTCCAAGTTCAAGTTCTGAAAGTAGTAATACTCCAAGTTCAAGTTCTTCAAGTTCTGAAAGTAGTAATACTCCAAGTTCTATAAGCAGTAGTAGTTCTAGTTCACAGTGGGATGATAACTCCAGCAGTTCATCGAGCAGTAATACTCCAAGTTCTACTTCGAGTAGTTCTTCGAGTAGTAACACTCCAAGTTCTACAAGTTCGAGTTCTAGTAGTTCTCCAAGTTCAACGAGTTCGAGTTCTAGCAGTTCTCCAAGTAGTAATACTCCAAGTTCTTCTTCAAGTTCTTCTCCAAGTTCTCCATCTTCAAATACTCCAAGTTCTACGAGTAGTTCATCTTCAAGTTCCCTATCTTCAAATACTCCAAGTTCGACGAGTAGTAGTTCTTCAAGTTCATCAAGTAGCCCGAGCAGTAATACCCCGAGTTCGATTAGCAGTTTGAGTTCAATTAGTAGCTCATCTTCAAGTTCACTAAGTTCTAATACACCGAGTTCAACGAGTAGTAGTTCTTCAAGTAGCTCAAGTAGTCCAAGTAGTAATACCCCAAGTTCAACGAGTAGTTCGAGTTCAAGTTCATTAAGTTCAATAAGTTCATCGAGTAGTTCTTTATCTTCAAATACTCCAAGTTCATCTTCAAGTTCATCAAGCAGTGCTGCGGTTGAAAATACAAGTTCAAGTAGCAGTGAAACATCTGAGTCGAGTTCTTCCGAACCTTGGGGGCTAATTACTATAACAACAGGAAATACGGCATATGGTGATATTCTTATATTAACCGGTGTTGGAGTAGAGACGTTAGATTCCGATGGTATTATAAAAATAAAAGGAGGAGTAGAAACATTAGATGCTGATGGAACTATAGAAATAACAGGAGGAATTGAAACTGGATTTTGGGGTTAAAAAATAACAAGGAAATTAATATTTCCTTCAGAATATTAAAGTATGACTATTTTTCCGGCAAAAAATAAATTAGGAAACTAAATAATGGCACCTGATTATAAAACAAGTCTTGTCAAAGAAAGAGAAATAAGACTATACTCGCAAAGAAAAGCATATATAGATTATAAATCTGCCTGTGAAGATATTAATGCCTATTCAGTAACATTAGCGTCAGAAGATGATACATACGGACTAAAAACAATCAATCCAGATAATATAATAGCAGCAGCAGGAACACCAGTTACTAATCCGTATCCAGGAAGATATGAATATGTCTTTACAATCACACCAGGATTAGTCTATAAATTGTCCTGGAAAATTATCCCAACAATAGGTGCAGATCCTATCTATAGCAAAGAAGAAATTGGACCACTTGCCTCTATTCAAGATGTAAAAATAAGAGCATCCGCTGATTATAAAGGAACATTCAAAACAAGTAGTACGGCATTCCTGTATCTCAAAATAACCCACCTGGATGGAGATGCCGTAGATGCGTCCCTCATTAATGTCTCGATTAGAGACCCAAGCGAAGAAGAAATAGTTTTAGCTGCTCCAGAAAAATTAGCAACAGGATATTATGTCTATGAATGGACATTAGATTCAAACCAAGATACCGGAGAATATGATATTGTATGGGCATATACAATCGGTGATGTTGAACAATATGAATTACAAAGAGTCCAAGTCTCTGATGATGTTGAATCCGATACTCAACCAATTTATGATTCTCGTGCTACCGTTCTAAGAGAAGCATTAGAATACAGATTAGCGTGTGCCCAAAATATCCCCGTCTTCGATGAACAAGCAAGACCCTTCCCTGGTTATTCACAATATCAAGTAACATTCCCAAATTGGAACCAAAGTGCCGGAGTCAGAATCTATAGGAATGATAGAAATAATATGATCATAGATGATTTGGATGTTAATTATTTCAAAGGATATATCACATTCGATTATCCTATGACTTCATATGATAAAATCTATGTTGATTATAATTTTAGGTGGTTCACCGATAATGAACTGTATCAATATCTAGTAGATGCGGTCAATGGATTTAACGCCATGCCTCCAGTTACAAACTATACAGTAGAATCAGTCCCCGATGCCTATACAATGGCTGTAATCGCCCATGCTGCCGCCGATGCCCTGAGAAAGATGATTCTGTGCCTTAACTTTCAACAACCAAGAGAAGTATTCGGTGGAGAAGATATGTTAAGCAGTGTCTTTGGAAATTTCGACAGTATTAAGAAAAATTTCGAGACAGAATGGAAATTGTATTTCGATGAAAAGAAAAGAGGTCCATATCCCTCGACAATGGCAGTTTCAGTGCCTGAGTATACCTTACCCGGGGGACGCTCGCGTTGGTTCAGAAATATTTTTTCCGTAGGTACTTGATACATAAGGACTTACAACAGTCCTATGAAAATTTTTCTGTTCCTGTGCCAAAAAAAAGTGAACTTTGGTATAGTTATGTCGATAGTAATAGTAGGTACATAATTTACTATCACATTAAGGAGAATAATTATGCCAAGAAAAGGACAGAAATTCCCAGAAGCAAGTATCTCAAAACTAAAGGAATCATTACAAAAATATAATTCTGCAAAGTATGATTGGGACATTATAGAACCGTATTTAGATATTAGTTTTGAGAATAGACAAAAAAAACAAACATCAATAGTTATTACATTAAGAGAATTTAAACAATTCATACAAGATGGGAATTCTTTACGAGACATCAAAAATAGAGGTATATGTAAACATCTAGTGGGATTTTTTAGTAATCTTTCTCAAGGTAAAATCAATTTAACAAAAAAAGTTTTTGTAGAAGAATATGAATCAGGGATGTCATTGGACGAAATGTCGGAAAAATATACAGTATTAAGAGGTAATATGTCCTTTCTACGTCATCTATATGATATAAAAAGAAAAGGTGCGACTTTCATACACAGGAAAAATACAGAAACTCTACTGACACCTATACAAAAAGAAGTTTTGTACGGCTCTATGATGGGGGACGCATCTGGGTCTAAAAACCCACCATCATCTGTTAAATTTAAACAAGGAGAAAATCAAAAAGATTATTTGTTTTGGAAATATGGGATATTTAAAAATATCGCATCAAAAACATCTCTCAAATCAGTTAGTGCGATTGACCATCGATCTGATGTGGAACAGATCGCCTGGAGATTTTATACTTACGCAAATACTGATGTGGAAACATGTGTATTAGAATTCTACGCATCGGGACACAAGGAAGTTACTAATTTAATATTGGATGAATTAACACCACTGTCAATAGCCGTGTGGTTTATGGACGATGGACAAACGGATTGGGGACATCGATCTCGTGTTAAAAAAGATTGGTATCCTATGCCAACATGCAAATTTATGACTCAATCATTTTCACATGAAAGTTGTTTACTAATTCAAAAATGGTTTAAAGAAAAATATGATATAGATACAAGATTACAAGAGATATCTCTTTCGAACAGAACCGGATATAAAGTGGCAATATCAAACGATTCGATTTACGCTTTTTTTGATTTGATAGAGCCCCATATATTACCAATGTTTCAATATAAAACTAATTACAAATCGTATTTAGAAAAAAGAAAATTGAATGAAGACGGTGTGCTTGTTGGAGAAAACATGCATTGCCCAATCGGTGCTGATTTTACCGCATTACCGCATGAAGAACAAGATGAACACATTGGCTATATCGTCAATACATTACAAAGGAAAGGGATAGAATGGCTTGTGGAAGAGCCAGAAGACCATATCAAGACCATGAAAACAGTTCTAACGTATGATGCCAAATTCCTTTTAAAAAGTGATTATATTTCTTTTTCTAATATAGGTAATAAATTTTTGATGTCTCATTATACTAATTTTTGGTCTGCAAGATCGAAGGGAGGAAAATCTCCAAAAGAAATTTTTAATAATAAACAATATCTCGCCGAAATTATTAAAGGCATTGTTTCCAGCGGATATTTTCCTTCCAACCAAAAAATACTAACAAAATTACGGCAATATAGAAGTAATAAAAGTGTTAGTGGATTTATGCCGTGTGTCGCCAAGGCCATTTACGAAAAATATTGTCCAGATAATGGTAAAGTTTTAGATTTTTGTGCTGGCTATGGCGGAAGGATGTTTGGGGCATTTGCTTGTGACAAAGTTTCATCTTATACTGGGATTGAGGTAAATTTTAAATCTTATTATAATTCGGGGGAACTCTATAGAAATCTATTAAAATTTTCCGGAGAAAAAAAACAGGTTGTTTTAATAAACCAAGATGCTATTGTTGGGATGAAACAATTTAGTGATAATGCTTTTGATTTTTGTTTTACTTCTCCTCCTTACTTTGATACAGAAGAATACAGTGATGATGAATCACAAAGTATTTTTCAATACACATCATATGGAAAATGGTTTAAAAAATTCTTATTAAAATCAGTAAAAGAAGCGATAAGAATTTCAAAAAAAGTGGCAATAAATATAGCGAATACAGGGTCATATATGATTGCTGATGATTTGGAAGAATGGTTAAATAAAAGCAGTATAAAATATGATAAAGATAGGTTGAGGATACCTCATTACGGACAGAATTATAGATTTGAACCCATTTTTATCTTTTAATCCGTCCCCACATTTTACCGATATTCAAGTATAAGGTCGATTATGAAGCGTATAAAAAATGGAGGAAAAATGACATCTGTATATAGAAAATACGGTGAAAGAGGTGAAAATATTTGGTTTATTAGTGATCTCCCTCCTGATCCACAAGATTGCACAATAGAAATAAAAAGATTTTGTAAAGATCTTGAGTATTACAAGGATTTTTACGAAAAAATAGAGGACAGGATGAATAATGGATAAATTCAAAGTAGGAGATAGAGTTGTATTGTCATCTAGCTCTGGTGTGATATTGGACGATACACCCCTGGCCGATATTCCCTTTGCTGTTATAAAAAAAATTGATATTCATAATAATTGTTGTGACATAGAATGGCATACTAAAGACAATATTTCATATGGTGGTGTAGGTATTTCTCTTAAAAATATAGAATACTGTCCGTATGTAGATTTTCTTAATAAAATAGAGGACAGGATGAATAAATTTAAAACTGGGGATATAGTCCGTCACATACTCTACGAGTCATGGGAAGGAGTTATAACTGGTTTTAACATAGATGGAGATCCTCGCATTTTGTGGAATCACAAAAAGAATAATAGTCCTGGTGATTGCCACTGCGGTCATCACATTAAATTACATAATTATAGTGACTTTATGGATAAAATCAAGGACAGGTTATTAGGATGAAAAATGAGCAAGTTTAGAATTGGCGATCACGTCATACTTAAAAAGATTCCAGAAAGTGTGGAATGGAAGGAATTTCTCGATGGGATCGATGAGCCAGTTGGTATTATCCACGACATCACTAGATGCCCTTCCGGTAACTACTATTGCGATGTATCATTGTTTAATAATGGGGTACATTGTGAATACTGTAATGTTCCTTTTAATTCGTTGCGGTATCATTATTATTCAGATTTTCAAGACAAAATAGAAGACAGGATAGGAAATGAATAAATTTCAAGTAGGAGACAGGGTGAAGTGGGCTGATGATATAAAATACCCTGAATTATTTAACGATTATAATGATACAGCAATAATTATAGAGACTTATGATGACGGTGCCACTACTGTAGATTGGGACCATGGTACTAAATATTATTGTTCTTTCGATGATAATTTCACTCTTATATATCCAAAAGGATATCGGGATTTCCAAGATAAAATCAAGGATAGATTAGGCATCCCACTTAAATTATGCCATCCATAAACAATAAATTCAAAGTAGGTGATAGGGTTGTTGAACGTGAGTTTATCACTGGCAGATCCAGGTTAGGAGTAGGGATAATCACTGGCATCGATACTGGTTATACTGATACCGTTGGGCACTATAATAAATATTATGTTCATTGGGGAAGTTCTAAACCTGTCCATTATACGAGTTTTTATTACCTTGAATATGAATTAGAATTGCCAGATAATTATCCGGATTTTCAAGACAAAATAAAAGACAGGATGAAAAATGAATAAATTTAAAATTGGAGACAGGGTAAAATTATTGGCTAAATATGTTAATAGTGAGTTTTTTGGTATCGGGACTATTGTTGAATATGGGATAAATGATAGTACTTGTTATGTGTTATGGGATATAGGATTTATTCGTAACAATCAATTATTTTGTGATGAAAGTCTCACTCTCGTTTTGCCAGTAGCATATTTAGATTTTCAAGACAAGATTAAGGATAGATTAAGTTCCTGATTATTTTAATCCTCTTTTTGCTAATTACATTTTTTTCGCGAAAAAATAGAGGACAGGATGAAAAATGAATAAATTTAAAGTTGGAGACATAGTTAAATGGGGCAGCGATTCTGAACGGCCTAAAGATGGTCTATATTTTGGGAAGATACTCGAAATAGACATAAACGGTTATAATATAATGTGGGGTGATGGAAAAATAGGCAATGGATATACAAACGATCCAGATGATCCATGTCTTTTTCTTGTTTATCCATGTTGTTATGACGATTTTCTTGACAGAATTAAAGACAGGGTGGAAAAATGACAGAAAATTATTGTCTACAACGTCTTATATTTCTCCATGATAACGGGGATATTTCTGACGAAGAGTTGGATGAGGGGCTCAAAGATTGTGGATATGATGATTACATTTTTTTTCTCGAAAAAATAGAAGATAGGATGAAATGATTGATATTACAAAAGATAATGGATTTGATTCAATTAAAACTGCGATTACCGAGTACAGAATTGGTCCTATGATAATTAATGCTAAAGATTTTGAGGAAGGAATTTATGGTGATTATTTAAATTTCCGCGAAAAAATTAAGGATAGGATGGAATCCAAAATAGGGAATTAAATTTGTGATTATCATGTCAACGGATATTTCGGCTGATGAGATTCAATATTCTTTAAAATTACTAAAAAATAGAGCAGTTATTGATAATGATTGGGATCGATGTTCTCTGGAGGAACAGGAATTAATTGATTTACATTTACAATTCCAGGATAAAATAAAAGATAGGTTAGAAAATGTATAAATTTAACATTGGAGAAAGGATAGAGTGGCATAATATGGTTGGAGACGGAGATACTGGAACTATTGTTAAAACGGATAATGATTGTTCTTCTGTTCAGTGGGATTGTTGTCTCCAAGGTACTTTAGTCGTACACGATAATAGTGATCTCGTTCCCATGGACTTTTATAGTGATTTTCAGGACAAAATTAAAGACAGATTAGAATGAAGAAATTCAAAGTTGGAGATAGGGTGAAGTGGTTTAACGAAGATGACACTGCTATTATTATAGAAGTGAAAAACAATGGTGGTGTCGTTGTTAATTGGGATGATGGTTATAACGGTTGTGAAGCTTTAGATGGAGATTTTGTTTTCCTTTATCCAGGTGAATACGAAGATTTTCTTGATAAAATAAAAGACAGATTAGAATGAAGAAATTCAAAGTTGGAGATAAAATCCGTCTTAAAGACCAGAACCAATATTATTATCTTAACGGTGATGAAATTGGTACGATAATTGAAATTTCAGTCAGAAAGTATAAACATGACCATTATGTTGTCACTTGGGATAAAACAGTTCGTCCAGATTCCAGATATGGCTATAATGAAGAGAATTTAATATTGTATATGGATGGAGATTATTTTGATTTTTGCGAAAAAATTAAAGACAGATTAGAATGAGAAAATTTCAAATTGGAAATAGAGTATGTTTGTCAGGATATAGTTATGTTGACTGTGGTGAAGCAGTTAGGTATTTCGGTACGGGGACTATAACTCACGTCCATAGCAATCCTACTGTAGGCCAGGGTGATTATATCTATTATGTGAGTTGGGACGGTGCTAATCTGAACGATGGGACTGATTTTTATTATAATGGCCCCTATAGTGATAAAGATTTGGAATTAGAATCTTATCAACATTTTCTCGATAAGATAAAAGACAGATTATGATATTTCCAAACGCGAGAGTTCCGGGTTATACTGATTCAAATTATTATGATTCAGGTGGAAAATATTGGGTTGATGGACAAGTAATAAAACGAGAGGATTATTCAGATCATTTAAATTTCCGCGAAAAAATGAAAGATAGACTTGGTTTAAAAACAACTATGAAACGAGAAAAATGATTACAAAAGGTCATGAATACCACAAAATGTTTACGAAAGAATTAGGTGAGTTTTACGGTAAACTTTATTATGACACAAAAAAGAAAAAATTTGTATTAGATATTACAAATAAAAAGGAAGTAGAATCTTATGAACAATTTCTGAAGAAAATTAAGGATAGATTAAATGAAAGATAAAAAAGATGAAATTGATATTCCGTTTTTTAAGGTATTTAGTAGCGGCCCGACAATAAATTTGAAGGATTTCCGTTTAAGGAGACTCTATGGACAAGAATATATAAATTATCATGATGATTTTGAAGAAAAAATTAAGGATAGATTAAAATGAAAAAAGATAATAAAGCAATTATACAAATAGGTATTCATAAAATTAATGATATGTTTTACAATTCTGGTCGTGAACCCATACATAATCTACAAATAGAGGGTACTTTTACGGAAATAGAATTACCAGATGTAGATGGATATCGTTGTGAACATAGGAATTCCTGGTGTGGGACCATGGCGATGTCTAGTAGGTTGAGCAACGTTCCTCCCCCACCTCCTCCAACAACAGAAGAACAAGATTATATTGATTTTACCAAAAAAGCAAATGATAGGATTGGACGAGATACCCGCAGTATTGATTGGTCAAATGATTAAGGAGGTATGAAATGGACAGTAATCAAGCTATGACATGGAATGATTTCAGCCCGGAATTATTAAAAGATTTATGGGGATGGTTGCAACCTATATGTAGAAAAATCACAGTAGAAGCTTCTAAATTAGTTTGCGTTGTTCTATTGGTGGAAGATCAATATGGGAGTGTAACCAAAACGGAAGGTATAGAAACTTACAAAGATTTATGCGATATGGTCGTAAAGTGGCAAGAAAGGATGAGAGGTAAATGTGTTAATTATTTTCCTGTAATACATAAAATGCCGGAATTTCTGCTTGACAAAGGATTCATAGAAGTGGAATGTTTTATTTGTTATGAGAGTGATGAAGAAATAGAAAATAAAAAATTGTATAATGAAATATTGGAAAGAGCAAAAGATAGAGGGCTGTAATTTTTTTTGCCGAAAAATAAAAATGAAACAAAAATTCAAAATTGGAGATAGAATAAAAGGAACATTTTCCATATCTCGGTATTATCAATTGTGTAAATATATTTCGGATATTTTTTATGAATTGGTATAAAAAGTCAACAATAAGCAATGACGCAAAAATAATAAGAGAAGCCATGTTTGCTAATAATAAACCTCAAGAGAAAATGGTTAAATATGCCGTTACCAGTTCGTATGAAGATCTCAAGCCCGTTTTTACGAATGACAAATCTGACAAACCTATTTCTACAAAAGGCAAATCCTATAAACCCATTTTCACAAAAGACAAAGGTGTACCAGCAACCAACCAAACTGGCAAGATTTTTAGCATGTTCGATATCCAAAGATATGTTTTCGATTCGTATGCTATAAAAACGGCTTTTTCGCAGACAGGAAAAAAATTTGCAGTATCAGTTTTAACAAATCACGCTTTTCTTGGGACTGTAACTTGGGATGAATATTGGTTTTATGAGTTAAACGAATATGATAAGGCAAAAAAGACATACGATAAATTGAATAAAGTAGTTGAGGAAGTAACCACACAATTTGTGGAAGCAGATGGAGCATTGCCAACTCCGATGTTTTGGACATTTTTAAAGAAAGAAGCGGAAAAAATAGATCCAAAAGCAACAATTCGTTCAAATATACCATATGTAAATTACGCAAAACAGTATGCGGGAATTTCTTGCCCTGACTGGCGGTCGAACATCTATGGCACCCGTTATCCTACGTACCGAGAAGAGTCCTTCCATAGTTATGCAAAATACCGAAAGAAACTTTGGGGGTAAGTGAAATTAAGGCAATAGATTGTTCAATTCTTTATTTTTTTCTGCCAGAAATTCCTTGAATGTTTTTTTCTTAAAGTCTTTAGCCATTAGACAATAATATCTGAATTCTCTTGCCAATTCTTTTGTCCAATGTTTCGATGGAACAGTTTTATTATTTAAAGCATCTAATTTTTTAAATGGTTGTGGATAAGGTCTAATACCAAGGTTTTTTACTTCTGTTGCCCGATACATCGCTTCTTCATATGTATCTCGAAAATTAAATAATACAAATACCATAATCGCATATTTTGGGACTCCTAATTCTAATAGTTTTTTGACAGTACGCTGTAAATAACCATCTTCTGTCATATTATCAAATGCTAATCGTAGGCCATTTTCATGCCATTTTACTTTCGACAGGAGGGAGATTTGTTTATCCGTAAGTATTCTTACGTCGAAACCTCCTTGAAAAACCGTTCTCATCTTTTTGTTGATTAAGAAGTCCATGACATTATCAAAATGTTCTGGCATTGCCGCCATATTATTGTCAAAAAACATTACTCTTTTTTTTGTTGGATCTAACAATTCTTGCCAATTTTCTATTATGTCTGTTTCTGGTTCTATAGTTTTTACTCCACAAAATTTACATTTTCTTGGGCAACCACGCGAAGAGAAAAGCAAACTGAATTCTTTCCATTTATCTATTTTCGGGGAATAGCGTATCATAGTTTCTACTAAATCATAATCAGGCCGTATTCTGTCTAATTCTTTTGAATATCCTACGAATGGGGTGATACCTGTATGTGATTGGATATAATCTGGCATCAAACTGGAGAATATTCCTCCGACCTGTATCTCCGCATCTGGGTAATTTTCCCTATAAAAATTAATACATGAAATTGTTTTTTTTGCTTCATAAGTAAACATTGTAGATATATATATAATATTTGGGAGGTATCTATCACAAAATAAATTATCTGATGGTTGTAAATTTCCTTTTATATATTTTATGTTGTGATTATTTCTTTTGTGTTTTGCCGAAAATTTCATTAACGCCAAATTCGGGTATGTCAATGCATAATCAGGTTCCACTAACAGGACATCCATCATTATATATCGTTATATTTGTGGTGACTTTAGAAAAAATTCTGGGGTAAATGGAAATTTTCTATTGAACCCCACCCCTCTTTTTGCCGAAGATAGACATAACAGCAAGGAGAGAGAATGTGAAGAAATATTATGGTAGTGGGATAGAGAAATCATATCCACTAGGATTTATTAAATATAAGACAAATGATGACCTTGGTGAATGGCCCAGTTCTTCGTCGAGTGATGACGATGATTACGATATATGCGACGATTTTAGAAAAGAATTAGAATCATTAATCAACCGTCATAGTCAGGAGAATAGCAGTAACACTTCTGATTTTATTCTTGCTGAATATCTGATTGATTGTTTAGACGCCTTTAACAAGGCAACAAATAAAAGAACAAAGTGGTATAAATAATGATGTTATGGTTGATAGCTACCAGACGATAAGACAACGCAAAAGCATCAGTTAGCCAGATTGCTATAAACTGGCAGGACGACTACCGTCAATCCTTGGTAGTAAATTGAGTATTTCGTATTTAACGATAGAATATAGTTTTTCAGGGTGAACTGTGAGGCTGACACTACACAGCACAGTTCGTATAACTCTGACCCGGATAGATTGGGATGAGATGAGGCATAAGATGCCGGGTTAACAAATCAACTACCTGTATCTGGTGCTCGACTTGATCGAGTGTGGCCTCAGTGGCTCAGTGGGCTTCCGTGTACTGGAAGGCATTACCCTATGTTTGCAATCCAACTTGAGCTACTACCCGAATAAATGACATAGATAGATTCTTTAATCTTGTCTTACATTTATTTGGGAGTGGTCTAGCTGGGTCAACCGAACCTGTCAGGCATATCTAAAAAACTAAAACACCTATCTTGAAAATAATTTGCCGATATTAAAAATAAAGGAAACAAAAATGAAATATCAAGAAAATATACCATTAGAGAATGAAAAACTTAGAGAAGTTGTAAAAGGCAAATTACCAGAACTACATAGAGTGTTATGGGATAAAAATATATCATTATTCTTCATTCCATCCGCGAAATTAAAAGAAACCGTTTTAAGAGGAATTGATCCGAAAATTCAAGGAATGCCAGACGGAATGAAGACATTGATACTTGAAGGAAAAGGAATGGCTATTCAAAAAAGACTAGTTTATGAACTTCTTATTGGTACTCTGGATGAAAAAAATTCATTCATTCTAAATAATGGGGAAGTGAGGGTATTACAAGATAATAAAACTGTTTTTAATCTTGGGGAAAACTAATGAATAAGAAGATAAAAAAAGTAAAGAGAGTCGGTGATGATTCAATTGTTCTTGAAGATATTGTGGTTGACGACCCAATTGATGAAGATTTGCAGAATGCTATAGCAAAAGCCACTGTACCATTGGATTTTGATGCGACTAGTGATCCTGAAGACCATATCCTATTTAATGGACTTGAAGGAAGAATGTTATTAGTGAGAGTGGGGATTGATGGTCAAGAAATTGATTCGAGAAGATTAAAAGGAATTGAAGAGGATTTGTCTAGTTTAATTGAGAATTTTGGGATCAAATGTCTACTTTATGTGACTAGTTCTGATGTCGATATTAAAGTAATAGGATAAATTCGATAGGAGTTTTTTCAATGTTGGTGAATTATATAAATATGATTCATGGTGATGGAGCGAGTCAATGAAAAAACAAGTATTCAATAATTTCGAAGAGTACTGGTCATACGCAAGATTTTTTACAGTTCATCAAAGAGATGTTCTTTTGTGTAATCTCCCTACGGAACAAAGAAAACATTTAATGAAGTCATATGCGGATGGTGGTTGGGAAGATTTAGTTATGAGAAACGAGTTAGATTTTATGTTAGATATTGTTCGGGAGGATACATCTTTAGACTTATTACAGGTTAGATGTCAGGTTTTGTTGAGTGGGAAGAAATTTCTTTTAAAAAAAGCACAATGGGATTATATCCTGGATGTTTTTGGACGTTTTAAGCAAAGCCACATTCAATATATTTTCGGTGGTATAAAGGTTGAGAATATGAATAAAGATTCCGTTTTGCTTGTTAAGGAATAATGAATGTCAAGAAAAAAGAATGGTAGTAGCACTTTGCCGGTAAGTTCAAAAAAGAAACCTATTTCTGTCGTTGTTAATAAAATAAAATTAGAAGCCAAGAATGAAGAACAAAAGAAAGTATTAAGAGAAATTAGTAAAAATAACATAATTTTTATTTCTGGTATAGCAGGAGTTGGAAAAACATATCTATCAACCATATATGGGTTTGTCCAGTTACAGCAAGGAAATTGTGATAAATTAATATTTATACGACCATGTATTGAAGCGTATGGAGAAAAAATTGGTTATTTACCTGGAGATGTTGATGAAAAAATAGCTCCTTATATGATGCCGATTTTTGATATTTTGTCTTCAGTTGTTGGAGTAAAACAAGTTCATAAACTAATAGAAGAAAAGAAAATCCTAACATTGTCGTTGGCTTTTTTAAGAGGGATGACATTTGATAGGTCTTTTGTTTTGTTAGATGAAGGTCAAAACGCTACGAAAAATCAGATGAGATTATTCTTAACACGTATTGGTCGTGATAGTAAATTAGTTATTGCTGGGGATTTATCTCAATCTGATTTGGGTGATAAGAATGGATTCGTTGACGCTATTGTTAGATTAAAGGATATTGAAGGCATATCTTTTATGGAGTTGTCGGATGAGTCTGTGGTCCGAAATCCAATTATTAGTAAAATAGAGAAGAGATATTCCGAGATAAAATAAATATTGGAGATACTTTATGGACACATACGGGAAGGAAGCTATTTTAGATCTTCACAATTGTGATTCAGATAAATTTAATAGAACAGAAATATTAATATATTTTTAACAATCATGTGAGATTATTGAAATGGAGGATTGTGATTATCATTTTTGGGATGATTTGGAGACTCCGGAAGAAGAGAAAGAAACTGAACCACATCTAGTAGGTACATCGGCGATACAGTTTATTAAAACAAGTAATATCACTATACATACTCTTGATTTATTGAAGCGAGTATATGTGAATGTATTTTCTTGTAAGGACTTTGATCCTGAAGTTGTTAAGATTTTTTCCGCTAATTTCTTTTGTGGAGAAGTCATTAATTTTCAAATAATTGATAGGATATAGATTATGTTTGGAGTGTGTATAATCCCTACGGGAATTGGTGCGGAGATAGGCGGTCACGCTGGAGATGGTAATGCTGTAGCTAGATTATTGGCCGGATCGTGTGATACTCTCGTTGTTCATCCTAATGTTGTTAATGCGGCTGATATTAATGAAATGACACCTAATATGTTATATGTTGAAGGCAGTATGTTAGATCGTTTTTTAGAAGGTGATATAGGGCTTAGTAGAGTGAAGAGTAACAAAATATTACTAGTGACTAATCCTCCCGTAAAATCCAACGTTATTAACTCTGTTTCTGCCGCGAGGGTTACATTAGGGTTAGATATCTCTATTTTACCTCTTAAAACTCCGTTACAGATGATTGGAAGATTTGAAGATGGTTCGGCAACTGGTGATGTTATAGGATGGGAAGAGTTAGTGGATCAAGTCCAAAGTTATGAGTTTGATGCTTTAGCAATTCATACTCCGATAGATCTGCCAAGAGATATCCGTTTAAATTATTATAGGAATGGTGGAGTGAATCCGTGGGGTGGTGTCGAGGCTAAGTGCTCTCGATTAATTGGTCATGCTATTGGCAAACCAGCGGCTCATGCTCCTGTGGAGAACATAGATCCATTAGATGTAGAATTGTATACTTTCGACGAGATAGTCGATCCTCGTATCTCTCCTGAATTAGTTTCTGTTTCTTATCTACATTGTTTAATGAAAGGGCTACACAAGGCCCCTAGAATTGGAAATAAAATTACATATGAAGATATTGATTTCTTAGTAAGTCCTTTTGGTTGTGTTGGCCGTCCACATCGAGCTTGTATAAAACATAATATACCTGTTATCGTAGTCAAAGAAAATAAAACATGTTTGAATGATCCTATACCGGAACAATTCTTAGTTGCAGAAAATTATTTAGAAGCCGTTGGTGTTATTCAAGCGATGAAAGAAGGTATATCTTTGGAATCTATTCGTCGTCCTATTGGACCAACTGTTATTCACACTCGATAGACAAAGGTTTTTCTGTCTTTATATCGAATAGAAATGTATTGAGGTATCTGTATGGAGAAAATCAATGATAAAATTTAATTTGTCAAGACAAAGGAAAATAAAGATTGCTCAGATGGATTTTGCGTCTGTTTTAGATGAAGAATCTCAACAACATTTCAATAGTCGTCTTGTAGAATTATCGAGAGATATCCCTTATCCTGTGATGGCGAATTTTGCTGCTACTGTTGTGGCTCCTCTTAATCAAGAGTTTTTACAGTTTAGGGAGCTGGGTGTAACTCCATGGCAGATTGAAGATAAAGCTAGAGCAATTGCTGATGATATTTTAAGGAGATTGGAAGAAGGTCCACAACAAGCAGGTCCAGTTGTTCCGGGACCGGTAGAGGGGACAGAGACACCGAGACAAATTAATGTGGAAGAACAGCAGCCACAAGGCATGTCTGGAATTTTTGATTTATATATACAAGAAAACCTTGTTTTTGAAGAAGATGGAATTATTTTGGTAAAGACCTCTAACTTCTCTTCTCCTCAGCAGGAAATTTTAGATAATTTTGATAATTTTAACATCTATCTAGAAAATAGATTGCCTGATTTTACAAAAAGAGAAGATAATGGAGCATTGGAATCCGTTTTTCGTCAGAGTATGATTGATTCTATGGCGGAAGGGAGTCTATCACGAGGTTTAACTCCCGAACAAATTGATGATTCCTGGGAAGGAGTTATGTTATCTACTCCTGGTGATGAAAAATTTAAAAAGAGATTAGCAGATTATAGATATAATAAAGAGACAACAAAAATTGATTATTTAAAAAAGAGACCGGAAAATGGTCATGAGCAAGGTGTAATGGTTGACCATTCTGAGCAGGCATTACGAGCGAGAGTGATGGTACATGAATTGATGACTACTGATTATGACTTAGCTTCATGGTATAAGACCAATGAAACAAATCTGGATGAAGGATTAAATAAAGCTTTTTCTCAAACATATCTTCAACTTCAATACACTACTGACCCACCAACATATTCTTTATTAGATAAAGGGGATGGTAGATTACTTTTTCTGATAAATGATCAAGACAAAGATATGACTGTATTGAGAGATTATAATCAGATCTTCCCTTGTGCTGATTTAATGAAAATTTATAATACATATAAAAATAGAAAATCTCTTTTATATACAAATTTGTTCGATGTAATTCAACAATGTAAAGATAATAAATTGGAAGAATTTATTAATAATATGATAGAAAACAAAGATCAAAGAGTAGTGAATTGGGTAAAACGACAACTTGGGGCATTGGGGGTAGGGCAAAAATTTAAACAAAAGAAAGAAAAACCTATCGTTGTTCGTAAAGACAATGGGAAAGGAGAGGGACAATATGAAAGAGAGGGACAGTCATATAGTTTATCGACAGGAGCAGCATTATCTTTAGAACAAGAGTATGTGTTTAGAGATAAAGCTCGTGAGATCTTATTCGAAGAATTCAATCAATTTGATACAGTTATGAAGTCTGTTATACCTTCAATCCATAGAATGGGTGTGGCAAAGGAAGATAGTATAAGAATAAGAAAAACAAATACATTAAAGTTTTTGACTAATTTGTATAAAAAAAGATTAGATACTATTATAAATAAGGGAAAATTTGTAGTGAAAGATGAAAGAGGACCAGAGGGAGGGAAAACTATTTTAAGGTTTTATTATCCCAAAAAAGCAGAAGGAAAAAAAACAATTAATTTAAATAAAGCATTTGATCCTGATTCAAAAAATGGATATATGACTCTAATATTTGATCCAAACAATGTTCAGGGTTCTGGTATGTCCCAAATTAATTTTAGGAATTTGATTACTAAGTGGGGAGATATAAATGTGTCTTTAGAAGAAATGAGTAATAAAGAAGGAGAAAAAGAAGCGATTAATGATTTATATAAAGTATTATCAGAAAGAATGGGCATTATTGATAGAGTTTATCAAAAATTTAAGAACATATATTCTCACGGAAAAAATTTGAATGAAATGGTTGGCAGAATAGTCAGTGAGTTGAATGCAGATTCTGGGACAGATGTATATGACATCGAAACTGTAAAGTATATGCTAATGAGCGGAAAAAGTGATTTGATTCTCGAAAATCAAGTTCCGACTAAAGAACAATATTCACAATGTGATAATGAAAATAGAAGGCTTAAAAAAGCATGTGCTGAACTTGATGGTTTGGAGCATCTGTCGGATGAAAAAGTCTATGATTATCTAATTGTATATAAAATGACACATGGATTAGAACATGGGTCTATTTCGTTATCGGATATACAAGAAATAAGAAAAAATAGAAGTGAAATCGAACCAGAACAAACCCCCGAAGAACAACAAAGCAGTTATAAAAAAATATATGGGATTATTGATGAGACTGGAAAAATGGATACACAGAGAACTAAACATTATAACAGACTATTGAGGAATATAAAAGGCGATGAAGTGAGGTATGAAATAATTTATTGGTCACCTATAATTTTGGACTTATTGTCAAAAAATAAAATAAGATTTGAGTCTTTAAAAACATTATATAAAGTTATAGGGCCTCAATTTAAAGTATTTCTTCCTTTGGACGAAGAAGGAAAAAGAAACTTGGCTCCTGGTAGTCCTCATTCTATAAGGTCTCCTATAGGATTATATTTTATGCAAAAACCTTTAAGTACTTTTAAACTGGAAGCACACAGAAGGGGACTGCAAAAATATATGAGTGATGGAATGGGTGGGTTATCGGATGCTGAAGGAAATCCCATTGAGGATCAAATTGGTATTTGGGCTACAGATGATGAAGATGGTAACTTTGTGAAATGGGTTTGGCAACAAATGAAAACTGGCAAATTTGTTGCTCCAACTCCAAAAATAATCCAAAATATGATTAGTAGATTGGATAGATTAAGTCCTTCCAAAAAAATGTCCGAATTTGCTTATTTTCGTGCGAAGAAAAAAATAGCACAATTATTAAATATGAAAAAATCAATGATTAAATTATCATCAAAACCCCAACAGATAGACGATCTAATAGAAAAGGTAAGATCTGATTATTTTGCAGACCTGCGTAAATATTTGGGTTGGGGAGAAAAATATGACCAAGATTTCAGTTATTTGCCAATGTGGCAATACCGAATATGAAGAAGGAACTATAGAAATAAATTTCCGAGACAGAAAAATAACTTATGTTTGCCCCAAATGTAACCGAATAAATACTATGGAGCTTGCTCTTCCTGAAGAAACAGTTCCATATCCACGAACTGGGAGATGCAATTAAAGATGTATATGGTAGCAAATTTGACAGGTAATGAATTATGTATATCTGATTTAAATATCAGTATACCGCCACGGCTAGCAAGAGATTTAGATGCTATCCAATCATTAATAGGCAACCCTAGAGATTCTGCTGATTTAACATTGGCAAAAAAAATCGGAAAAGTAAAAATAGTAAGAGATGATAATTTGGGAGTCATTCCAAGAAAGAAGAAAAAAGAAATAATAAAAGAGAAAACAACTATTATAAAAGAAGTCCCATCAGGAATAGACCAGCAAGCTCTTATGGATTTTATTAGAGACGAGATACAAAAAAACAAAACAACTCAACAACCGGAATCAGATAAAAGTTCCGAGTTAATGTTACGTGCCATGATGAAGAAGATGGATAAACTTCTCAATAAACAAAGTAGTACTGTTGTTAGCCATGGAAGTGAAGAAGAGATAGATTATGATATAGATCCAAAAGCATTGTCGGCAATACACAAGAAGAGAGTGGATAAACTCGTGGAACATGCCGAAAATACGATTGAGTATAAGAAGGAAAGTACAGAAGATACTTTCACAGATAAAGATTTAGATGAATTAGATAATTTGCTGTAGGACAGCAGGGAGAGAAAAATGTCTAGAATAATTGGTGTTGACCCAGGTACGATGAATTTTCAAACAGCTGAAGTTACTTCAGATAAGAAAATTGAGATAAAGACTATTCGTAGTGCTTTTGTCGAAATTAACGCAACCGAGGATATAGAAGATATTCTCAATCAAAATAAGTGGCACTTCGTTAAAGACGAAGAACATTATTATGTTATTGGGGAGGATGCTTTAAAGGTCGCCAGGATGTTTCCTTCTAAAGTAGAATTACGTCGTCCTATGGCAGGTGGTGTTCTTAATAAACGAGAAAGCAAGAAGATGCTGATTATGGCAGAGTTAATTAACTCTTCAGTCGGTGATGCCCCTGATAATAACTCTATGGTATGTACTTGTGTCTCATCTGATTCTGTAGACGGTTCTGTGAACAGTAGCTTCCATAAGGCAAGATTGGTTAGTATGATTGAACGAAAAGGATGGAACGTTAAGGTTATAGAGGAAGGACTCGCTATAGTCTTGTCAGAGAAACCTATCGTTGTTGAACCCGATGGAACGGAGTCTCCGTTTAGCGGAATCGGAATTTCATTTGGTGCGGGAAGATCTAATTGTGTACTTGTTTATAAAGGGCTACCTGTGATTGGGATGTCGGTTGCTCGTGGTGGCGACTTCATCGATCAACAAGTTTCAGAACAAACTGATACTGATATATCTCAAGTAATCGCAAAAAAAGAGAAATACTTAGATTTTAATAATCTTGATATAGATGATGATGTAATTTTTGCTCTTGATGTCTATTATGGCGAATTGATAAAATATGTCATTAAACATTTTTCCGCGAAATTTATGGAGGTTAAGAGTGAATTTCCTGCTCCACCGTCTATCGTTGTTGCTGGTGGAACATCTTTGCCTAATGGATTTACTACAAAATTAGAAAAAGTCATAGAAAGACTTGAATTACCTTTTGAAATCTCAGGAATTAAATTAGCATCTGATCCAAGAAACGCAGTTGTTAAAGGTTGTTTAAGGCAAGCCGCTGTATCTCAAAGAAAACTTGTAAAATCTTCAGAAGGAAAAACCAACAAAAAAAAGGAAAAGAAAGGAGAGGAAGAAAATTCTGAAGAGTTGGCTAGTTAATGGGGACTGAGAGATAATGCCTTATACAACTAAAACGAAAGTCGAGAGGATGCTCGCCAATACATTAACGAGTGCCTCTCCTGACAATTTAGGTCAACCCGTTAATTTAATGAGAGTTGGTACGTCCCTTGATTTTAATGTTATTCCAGATGGGATAATCGACCAATATATAAAATGGTCAGATGACGAGATTAACGGTGCATTAAGCCAATTATATGCCGTACCTTTTGAAAGAGCATCTGATTTTGAAGGACACTTGTTGGTTAATGTAGATGATTACAATAATTACATTATTATGGATGGTCCTGCTCCTTTTTATATTGGTGATCTAATAGTTTTGACCGAATTCAATCCAGCTACTAGAATCACTGTAACAGAAACATATACTATTGAGGAACTCCTTAATGAAGACGAACAGAATATGTTCCAGACGGTTGAACCTATTGATTATGAATATAAGGCAAATTGTACGAGAGTTCTGCGTTTACAGTATCCTGCACCTATTGGTTTAATTTCAACTCGCTTATCGTCCGCTCATGTTTATGAGAAATACTTTATGGCAGAAGCTTCTCCTAGTCAATCTGAATACGGAAAATGGCAAAGAGATTCAGCGAGAGCCGAAATTAACAATATTTTGAATGGTGTTACGATCTTGCATGGTGCTGTTAGAATAGGTAATAGATTTGTTAGCCCATATCTTAAGACTCCTTATAGGCATCTTGGAAATAAAGGGCCTAATGTTATGGAATCAGCATCATAAATGATCAGGATTAATAATTTAGACAGAGTGAAGGCGTCATTAAGAGGATACATTGACGGGCTTAATAGATTAGGCTTTACTTCTGATATAGTTAAAGAAGTCCAAGAAAATGTACGTGATACTCCAAACGTTTCTAACAACAGAAATGAAGCATTAAAACAATCGGCATATCAAAGTCACCTGAAACACGATAAAAGGGGGATGGAGAACGCAATAAAAAATTTGCCAGTAGAAGATAGGAAAAGAGAGAAAGTCGAAAATGATTTGATAGATAAGTATATTATGGATTACCTCAATCAGCTTTTTAGTGAGGTTTAATAGTGGGATACGGTGCCTTAGAAATAGCCGATAGCGTTAGAACTATTATAAGAAATTGGGCTGCTACTTCTATGCCTCTAATTGAGGACGCAGAGGCAGGTGATTACATCATTGAGGTCCAGAATACAAATAGATATAGAGTAGGTGATGAAGTTTTAATTACAGACCCTACTTCTGCTGCGGAATTCAACAATATAGTAGAAGCAAAAGTTGATAGAACTCATATCCGTTTGGTTAATCCTCTTGAAAACAATTGGTCTCTGTCTCGTTCTCCCTATTTAACTAAAACATATGATACTCAGATGATTAACGGCATCTATATTGGAGATCCGGATAATATCCCGATGTATCCTGCTATTACTGTGAATGTCACATCTCGTGATTCAGAATGGTTGACAATTGATAGCACAAAAGATACATATAATATAGAAGTAAATGTTTATCTTAAACAGTCAACGATGGAAAAGGGATATAGAAGCCATATTAAATTGGCAGAAACTATTATTTGGGGCTTGAAAAAGAACATTTATCCTTTAATAGCTCCTTATGAAGTTGTAGCTTCAATTGCTGATATTTCGGCAACTGATACTTTTATTAAAGTCTTTGACACTTCATATTTTAGTGCATGGTCTCGCGGTGTTATTGAGAGCGAATGGAATTATTCTGAGTTTTGGGTTAACAGCGTAATTGATGATGAAACTTTGTTGTTGAGATCCCCTGCCGCGTGTGATTTCCTAGTTGAAGATAATACACAAGTTATCTTGTTCAGTAGATTTATATACAATTCTTGGCCAGCCAGTACCAGTTATGGCGATGTTTATAAAGGTACTTTATTAAAGGCGGCCAAAATAAAATGGTTTGCTTGGGAGGAAGAATTGTGGTGTTATCCTCCAAGAGAGACATTTATTCACTAATCAAAAAGGAGTTTTTATGAAAATCCTTACTGTTGGGGAATCTCCCTATCTATTATCAAAATCAGGAAAAATACATGCTGATGTCATTCGTGAGTTGAAAAAAAATGGGCATGAAATAAATAGTGCTGTATGGAATTTTGATATTACTTGGTTTTCTGGGAATGAAAAAGGAAAATATTATTACGAAGATGAGGATGAAGAAATCTGTGAGTTACATCCATTTATCCCTCATCCCGACCAAACTAGTCCTCATTTGTATGAAGTTATGAAAAAGTTTGAACCAGATATTATAGTATCTGTGACGGAACACGATGATATTATCTCCAGTGGGTTATTCGCTGTGTGTGGGTTGTCTCCTGGGAAATTTAAATGGATTGGTGTTTTTTTAATTGAAGCCTTGCCTTTAAATGAAAAATTTGTAGAGCTTTTTAGTGTTGTTGATTCTGGTATTTTTACAACTAAAGCTTCCTTCGATGCTGTGAAAAAAGATAATGAACATTTAGATTGTTATTATGTCCCATATGGACCCGATCATGATAAATTTTTTGATACAAGTCACGAAGAAGACGGAACGGGGTCTAAATTAAGACTGATGAGTTGTTCTAAAAACTCCCAAGTTTCAAATATACCGGCTTTATTGATATCTACAGGACAACTGGATTCCAGGCTGTATTTTAATACAAACCATTCTGATGTCGGAGAATACGACCTAGAGGTATTAATACGCAGATATGGTTGTGGAAATGTAGTTTTACCAGATAAATTCGTTTCTTTGAATGATGGCTTAACATCAGAAGAACTTAATAAGAAATATAATGATTCTGATATTATTATTGATGTTTCCGTTAGGTCTGCCACCGCATTATCTGTGTTAGAGGGTATGGCAACAGGATGTATTCCTGTCGTAACAAAAATTGGTGCATTAAAAGAGATTATAGAAAAATTACCAAAGGAGTATCAATTTTTTGTGAGAAGTAATATATATGTGGGAGACCACGAAAAGGAATATCAAATAGTTTCTGTTGATAGCATGGTAGAACAATTGAAAAAGATAAAAAAAATTAAAGATGAAAATAAAGAGGAGTTTGAAAAAATTAGACGAATTGTGAAGGAAATGACCTTGGATTATACAAATAAAGTATTGCCGAAAAAGGTTGTTGAATTAGTAGAGGAAAAACGAAAGAATCATGGAACTATAGGTGTTGATGTAATTTAGTTAGAATTTATGAAGGATTTTTTAATACTAATTAAGAAATTCATGAAATAAGGAGAAATTAATATGGCAGTTATTTCTGGTACAAGTTATATGACGTTACAGGCCGACCTAGCATCGGCTAGAGATACAGTTGTTAGTGCGAAGCAGGATTTGTTTGATGCGGTATATACGGTCGTCCTATTGGATGTGATTATCCCTGAAGTCGATTTGCTTAATACTTTTTGGTCTACTTATCAGGGTAATGCTGGTATGTGGGACTCAGTAACCAATTTACTTGGTGCGGTAAGAGCATTGCAGCAGCACGTTATTTCAAGGTCGGTTTACACTAGTGTTGATGAATATATTTACAACGAAATATATAACCCCTCCGGGGGAGAAGATCTAGTTGAGTTTTCGTTTAAGTATTTGTCTGATACGGCAGGGTATACTATTAATGCATTGTATGCCTTTACCTCGTAAGTGAACATGTTTATTAGAATACAAAAAAGGAGATTATAAATGCCAATTCCACCTGCATATATGGGCTATATCGGATATGTTAGAATATCCAGTGGGGTCAACTATGGTATTCGATGCACGTCTTGTGAGTTGAAATTATCACAGACCATCGAAAAACCAGATGTCGTGTCTAGCAGATTCGACAAGACCGTCTATAGGTTAGGCCCTAAAGAGATTGGAGGCACTATTGCATTCCCCGCAGTCATGGACCCAGGGCTAGGGGGAGTTGGTTCAACCGATGTTGTTGCACAACTGTGGCTTGCTGCTATTCAAAGAAACAACGATGGAAGAATGGTCCATGTACTAGAACCTGTTAAAGTCAAATACACAAGCGATAACGCTACGTTTAACTTCCATAACTGTAAAATAAACACTTTCAAGTTTTCTGTTGCTCACAGTGATATGATCAATATTGAGACAGAAGTCATTGGAACGAGCCGTGAATACTTAGGTTCTGGGGGTGGTTATCTAAGTGATGCCGAATTAGGTGGAGAAAGAAACGCTCGTGCTTTGACATGGAATGATGTATTCCTTGAGGTCGTTTTTGAAGGAGGTTCACTTACTGGTGAATATGTAAGAACCTTTGAGTGTAATGTAAACAATAACATCGAACGTTTCTATACATTAAACGGATGTTTGAGTCCACAGGATATCGCTCCTAAGCTAAGAGATATCACTGGGAGTCTGGTTATAATGGGTAGACATCCTGGTCTTGGCCAAGCGGCTGAAGATAACCAGGAACGTTGTTTTGCTGACGATACGTTGCACTTTGGATACTACGTATCAGGGTGTTCGGCACAGTGGGGAGTTAAACTTCCTGGTGTCGTATATGAAATAGAAACAATGGGTTTGAAAAATGACCTAATTGAATCAACTGTGAACTGGCATGCACTACCCGGTGGTCGTGCATCTGAGACATTTGTCGATACTGATTTCGTGATTAACAAAGATGCTTGTGACGCAAATGTATTCTAATTAGCAAAAAATCAAATGTGACTGATTTATGAGAGTGACAAAATTTTTCTTGTCACTTTCTTTTTTTGCCGATATTAAATTAAACATTGATTTAATGGGAGAAATTTTATGAGTTTGTTTAAAAATAAGCCACAATTAGTCCACATTCAGTTGTTTTATAGAGAAGAGAATAAAGACGGTTATGATAAGATTTTTATTATACCAAAAGAAGAAGTGATTAAATTGACTGAAGAAGAAAGAGAAGAAAAGAAAATAGAAGTTTTAAATACTCACTGGAAACCTATGTCTTGGCAAGAAAGAAATAATATCAATCATGAAGCTGAAGTCCGTACTGATGGCATTATAACTGGACAAATGGATATTTATAGGTGGAGAGATTTAAGGGTCAAACGATGTTTACAGGAGTGGGACATTAAGGATGAAGAGGGGAATCCTGTGCCGTGTAATCCTGATACAATTAATCGTATTGATGCTTATATTCTAGATGCTATTATCGAGGAATTTGACAAAGTTAGTTCTGTTGAATTTGAAGAAGAAGTAAAAAAATAATAGAGGCGGCTGATGCATTTTTTTTGCCAGACATAGAGCATCCGTCGCCGAATAAAGTTTATCCTAGAAAATTCATAGAATATTTGATTATATTAGATACACATTGGACTATAGAATATATTAGAAATTTACCAGAGCATGAATTTGCCATTCATGCATTATTGGCAGAAAAAAGATTATCCGCTAAAGCTTATATAGATATGGCTATTTTGAGAAAACCAACGCTATAGGGAGAAAACCATGAAAAGTATTTTTATTAAAGACGACGAAGAAGTCAAAATCGATATTTTTTTTGCGAAAAATAAAGATGGAGACATGTTTCTTGGGAATAAAAAGGATGCTCTTTTGGAGCAAAAAGGAATAGTTAAAGCATCTTTAGAGGAACATCAGGTGACTTTTAAATATCCAAATCACGGTGATACGAATAATATTCTTAGTAAAAGTATTCAAATGGGGGAAGGTGGATTGTCTATAGATCCTATCGCCGCCAGAGTAAATAGACTTATTGTTTTGTTGAAAGATTGGACATTTGTCGATGATGACGGTAAAAAGTTACCAATTAATGTTACAAATATAAACAAACTACATTCATCTGTTGCAGATTTTATATTGACAGAATTTGGGGATAGAACTGGGATAGAATAAGATTTAAGTAACAGAATTTAAAAGGAATGCAGATGTATTCGTTGAAATAATGACTATATCTGTATTTTTTGTATACTTATAGAGCATTATCTCCTGCTGGACTTCCAGTGAGGAGTGGATTGAAAAAAATATGCCAGACAAAGAACTTGAAACTAGAATTGTTACACTGAGAGTGAAGTCCGACTCTGGGGATCTTAATGCTACGGCTTCTGCTGTAGGTAACATCATAGATAGATTAGATGATTTAGAAAAGCAAACTGCAAAGTGGGAAAAACAGACTGAAAAAATAAAAAAACAGTATAATTCTATGCTTCCTCAAATCAATAAGATTAGTCGAGGGATAGATAGTGTTCACGGTGCCGCAAAAAAGGCTGCTAGTGCTATAGGGTCTATTGGAGATGCTTTAGGGGCAGGCGGAATAACAATAGCGTTTGCTGCTGGTACTAAAGCGGTTATCGAATACAATAAACAATTAATTGGTTTGTCTGCTCAATATGCTAAGTACGGAAAAGGGATTACAGAAGTAGAGAATAGGATGCTCGGGCTTGGCAAGAAGTTAGTTCTCACTCGTCATGAAATGATGAACCTATACAAAATGCTCGAAAAAGGTCTCCCTCTTGCTTCTCTTACTGCAACAGAAAAAATTCTTACTAATATCCGCAAGGTTGTTGGATCTAATGAAAAGGCTATAGCTGACATGGCTGGCAGTCTGATGTCTCTTATGAGCACGTATCCTTCTTTGCAAAAATCTGTTGAGGAGATGAGCGATCTAGATAAAAAACGCCTTGATAATGTGATTAAGATGGAGTTGGCCGCTGGAAGGATGAGCTTGCAACAAGCTAAGGCTCTCCAGGATTACACTGCCGGGAATAAACAAGTGTCTAAGGCTGATGAAGAACGTTTGAAAAAATCTAAAGAGATGGTTAGGATGCAGCAGGAAATGAAAAAATTGTATGAAGAAATTCTGTTTAAAATTGGTGGAGCAATTTTGCCTACCGTTCAATGGCTGGCTAAAATCATAGAAGAACATAAAGACACAATTCTGAAGGTTGCTGAATATTTTGGTAAATGGATTGCTCCATTATTGTTGGCTAAAAGTATTATTGGTAGTATGGTCGGGTCTGTTGGCTCTCTTACAAAAGGTTTAGGAGGGATGTTCTCCGGTATTAAAGGTGTTGCGAATAAAGCGACTGGTAATAGGGTTTTTGTTACTAACTGGCCACCGGGGATGAAAGCTCCTGGTCTTGGCTCATCTGGTGGTATTGGTGGTATGGCAGGGCTTGTAAAAACGGCTATGGCAGGATACGCTGGATACAAAGCAGGTGGTATGGCTGGTGAGTATCTAGGCAGAGGCATGGATAAAAGAGGACAGGAAAGTGCTGGAGATCTTGGCAGTATTGTTGGTGCTGGTGCTGCGGGGTTTATGGTAGGAGGACCTATGGGTGCTGCTTTGGCTGCGGGGGCAGCTGCTTTATGGAAATTTAAGGAAGTATTAGATGAAATTAATAAGGGTCATGAAAAATTTAGAAAAACAATAGCAAAAAATAGTCAACAACAAAGAGATGCTGCTAAAAATAGATTGATGACCGGGGGTATAGATAAAACACAATATGATTTATTGCTTAAACAAATTGATACAACGGAAAAACGTAAACTGAATAGAGATGCTGCTGCTGAGATAGCAACAAAGAAAGGAACGCCTGATGTAAAAATAGCAGGATATGGTGGTGGAGTTGCTGGTGAACTTTACGCAAGATATAAACATAAATTCGCAAGAGACTGGCATGAGATGATGTCAGAATTACATAAGGTAACGGGTGACAGGAAATCTGAACTCGAATCCATGGCAGCAAGCCAAAGATGGGCTAAGCACGGGGGAGGACCTACCAAAGAAGGTTCTAGAATGATAAAGAGGATACAAAAAGTTGGTAGTGAATCTGCTCCAGGTGATCCTTTGTCTAATGTCTCCAGATTGATTCAAGAAATGATGAAGTCGTCTGATTATAAAAAAATAAATGCAGGGGAAAGAGAACGTATTGTCTTGTTGTTGAAATCTGCTAAATTGGGCATAGAGAATGAAAAACAAGAGGTTGTCAGAGCACAAATAAAAAGAGAAGCGGTTATTCAGGGCATAGATATAGACAAAGAATACGCTCAAAAACGATCTGCTATTTTAAAACAGACAGGTCAAGGCGGTCCTATCTCTAATCTGGCTCGTAGCAAAAGTTTGAATGTAGCAATAGATAGAACTGATATGGAATTTAGGCAAGCTACGAGAGGATTGGCTAGTACGTGGGGAGGCAAATCCAAAGATAAAGAGATGACAAAAAGAAGAACGGAAGGCATGGGTATCGATGAACTGTGGGAAGAGATGTCATCTCGTTCAATGGAAGGAAAGTACGGGAGAGATATCAGTAAACGTAGTAAAGAAGAGCAAGCAGGAATAGGCAAGAAGATTATCGGTGAAAAGATGGGGATATCTGGTGGCGGATCTCCGGTAGAAGTAATAAAAATAAATAATTTATATAATCG
>Ga0114919_10000555_pt1 | contig 29196 bp, 26 predicted proteins | sample BlataG_FD_88682 | JGI IMG/M metagenome (GOLD analysis project Ga0114919, IMG submission 88682) | Deep subsurface microbial communities from Black Sea to uncover new lineages of life (NeLLi) - Black_00105 metaG | ecosystem: Environmental > Aquatic > Marine > Oceanic > Sediment | place: Atlantic... | reverse complement strand
GGTGAATTGGCGGAATTGGAAAAAGTGGCCTGTCCCGGTTGTGGCAGTTGTGCTGGCATGTTCACCGCCAATACCATGAACTGCCTTACTGAAGCTCTGGGCATGGCTTTGCCCGGGAACGGAACGGTGCCGGCGGTTGAGGGTCATAGAATTCAGCTCGCTTATGAAGCTGGTCGCCAGGTCATGGAGGTACTATCCAAGGGAATTCGGCCCAGAGACATCATCACCCGCGATGCTATCTTCAACGCCTTCGCAGTAGATATGGCTCTGGGGGGTAGCACTAACTCAGTCCTGCACCTCACAGCGGTAGCTCACGAAGCCGGGATCGACCTCCTCCTGCCGGAAATAAATGAGGTCAGTCAACGCACGCCTCACCTATGCAGGCTGAGTCCGGCCGGACAGCACCACATTAAAGATCTGGATCTAGCCGGCGGCATCCCGGCGGTTATGCAGGAGATATCAGGATTGCTGAACTTGAAGGCACAGACTGTACTGGGACAACCGTTGGGCGAGGTCATCAAGGAAGCCAGAGTCAGGAATAGGGACGTGATCCATGCGCTATCCAGCCCCTACGAAGCCACGGGCGGCCTCAGTATCCTGTTCGGCAATCTGGCACCTGGAGGCGCCGTGGTAAAGAGCGGCGCAGTAGCTCCTGAGATGCAAGTCCACCAGGGGCCAGCGCGGGTTTTCGACACCGAGGAAGAAGCCACTGCAGCAATAATGAGGGAGGCATTTAAGCCCGGGGATGTGCTCGTCATCAGGTACGAAGGGCCCAAGGGCGGACCGGGCATGCGAGAGATGTTGACCCCTACATCCCTTCTCAGCGGCATGGGCATGGACAAGGAGGTAGCGCTGGTAACCGACGGACGGTTTTCTGGAGGTTCCCGTGGCGCAGCCATTGGCCATGTTTCCCCGGAGGCAGCGGAAAAAGGGCCGATAGCGGCTCTAAGGAATGGTGACACCATCAGGATAGACATACCCCAGCAGAAGCTGGAAGTAGACATAAGCCGAGAAGAGATGGAGCGAAGACTAGCTTCGCTAGCTCCCTTCGAGCCCAAGATCAAGACCGGCTATCTCAAACGGTACAGCGAGAAGGTTAGTTCGGCAAGTAGAGGAGCGGTGTTCGGTGACTAGGAGACCCGTGTTGACGGAGTTCACCCTCCCGGTCGGGTACATGGCATGGCAGGGAAGGAAGGGTTCAATTGAGTCCGTTACTTGAGATGATACTGCGCGTGCTCTTGGCTGCAGCCCTGGGCGCGGCCATCGGCTACGAGCGAGAACGACACGGCAAGGCAGCGGGCCTGCGCGACCATATCTTGATCTCGGTGGGGGCAGCGCTATTCACCATAGCTTCTATGTTTGGCTTCGGCGCAGGGGCTGACCCCTCAAGAGTCGCTGCCGGCATTGTAGCAGGAGTCGGTTTCATTGGTGCCGGCGTCATCTTCCGTGGTGGAGAAGGAGTAGCCGGGATCACTACCGCAGCCAGCATCTGGGTGGCCGCTGCCATAGGCCTGGCCGCCGGCGCTGGCCTGTACCTGATTTCTGCTGTGGCGACAGCCATCACCGTGGGCATCCTCCTGATCCCCAAAACCCGTGACTAAAGCTCTTGTACGATGTTCCTTCGGTGGCCTGGAGATTACCGCGGCTTGCCCACGGGCATTATGCACAAAGGCTTAATCTGTTTATCCAGCCTTAGGACCTTTCTGACCTCTTCGTCATCGAAGGCACCCACCTCCACAGCAGCCAGGCCCGAAGCCACAGCCTGAAGATGAACATTCTCTGCCACATGTCCCACTTTCATGTGAACGTACCTCTCGCCACGTCTTCCATATCTGTAGGTGGTCCTGTGATAGAGCGTACAGATAACGATATCCATCGGCGCAGAGGCAATGAAGCCCTGATCTAGTGCCGCGCTGGCCAAGTCCTCTCTGAGATCGCCCGACAGGTGCAAGGTGAGTGCATGACGGCTCACTTCGTAGTGGTAGACAGCAGCTTGTAGGGCTCCTACGGTCTCCCTGCCAACGGCAGCAAGGATCTCCAGAGGATAAGTGGCACCAGCACTGGGCGCTGCTCTGGACTGTCGGGGCCCCGTCATCCCCTGGGCCGCCCAGAGTAGTTGGCCCGCCTGGACTAGGGTCAGTGGCTCCGCCGCGTATGTTCGGACAGACCTGCGCTTCGCTATGGCCTCTTCTACCGAGAGCCTCCCTTTCGGTTGGGGAGGGGGAAGCTTGATCGCAGGTCCAGGATCGTCTCGTTCCGCAAGGAGCGACACCGGCTCACCCACTATCCTTTGATTACACCTATGGGGACGGCCATAGCTACTTTCCTGGAAATGCCGGCCTTATGGACCACGTCAACTACTTCGGAGACATCTTTGTAGGCCTGGGATGCCTCTTCGGCCAGAGAGTTAAGATCTCCCGTCCTGATTGTTATGCCCTGGCTCTCCAGTCGTCGGGCTACGTCCCTGCCTTTCAGGCTTCTCCTGGCAGCGGTGCGACTCAGTACCCTGCCGGCACCGTGGCATGTAGACCCAAAGCTCTCCTCCATTGCCTTCTCTGTGCCCACCGCAATAAACGAGCAGCGCCCCATGTCGCCCGGGATGAGCACAGGCTGGCCGATACTCCTGTATCTTTCAGGAACATCCTGGTGGTTCGGCGGAAAGGCCCTGGTGGCCCCTTTGCGATGCACGCAAACCTTGAGCCTCCGACCCTCTACGAGATGTTCCTCCAGCTTTGCAATGTTATGAGCCACATCGTACACCTGCCTGATGCCAATTTCTTCAGCACTTTTGGCGAAGACCCTGCAGAAGCTCTCCCTCACCCAATGGGCGATACACTGCCGATTGCACCAGGCGTAATTGGCCGCGCATGACATGGCAGCGAAGTAGTCCTGCCCCTCCTTCGACCCCAGAGGGGCACAGGCAAGTTGACGGTCGGGCAGAGCTATGCCGTACTTCAAGGCTGCCTGTTCCATCACCCGCAGATGGTCAGTGCAGGTCTGATGACCGAAACCACGAGATCCAGTGTGGATGAGAACCAACACCTGTCCGCTTTGGCTTATCCCCATGGCACTGGCAGCGTCAGCATCGAAGATCTCCCTTACCACCTGAACCTCAAGGAAATGATTCCCCGAACCCAGAGAGCCGGCCTGAGGCATACCCCTTTTTACCGCCTTGTCACTTATCTTGCCTGGATCAGCGCTCTCCATACACCCGCCCTCTTCAGTGACATCCAGGTCTTCCTCAGAGCCAAAGCCGTGCTCCACCGCCCAGCGTGCTCCCTTAACCATGATCTCGCCCATTTCTCTCTGACTCACCTTTATCTTCCCTTCCGAGCCCAAACCAGATGGGACGTTGTGGAACATCTCATCGACAAGTTGCCCGATCTTGGGCCTCACTTCGCTTTCGCTGAGGCCAGTCCGCAACAACCTCACTCCGCAGTTAATGTCGTAGCCTACACCACCTGGCGAGATGACGCCTTCGGTGACATCCATGGCTGCCACTCCGCCTATGGGAAAGCCATAACCCCAGTGGATATCCGGCATGGCAAAGGAGAATCTGACAATGCCCGGAAGAAAGGCCACGTTGGCAACTTGTTCCAGCGTTTGTTCCTCCCCCATGGACGCCAGAGCTGCCTCGCTGGCATAGATCAAGCCGGGAACTCTCATACCAGGCTTATAGCTGACTGGTATTTCCCAGCGATAGTCGTCTATCTTGTTGAGTTTCCCTTGCCACGTTGACATCTCTCGGCTCCTAGACATCGAATATTACCTGCACTTTGTAGCCATGATCCTTGTCTATCCTCAGCATATGATAGGTAGCCGCCTTTACTCCCATCCTCATTGTGTGCCTTTGAGGGTCAATGACCTCCCCGTAGCAGGCAGCGTTAAGGCAACCATCAGCCAGGCTAATGATGTCAAAGCGCCTGAACACAGTGTGCTCGGCGTCAAGAAGGTAGATGAGTTCATTAAGCCACTCTACCAGTAGACCACCCTCGTCTTCACTGGTTATCTTCAAATCGCGCCGGAAGTCCTCTCTGATACCTTCAATGTCAGTGACCAAGCTAACCAAGGCCAAGGCAGCATTTGAGAAGAGTTCCTTAATGTCACTCCCATAGGCAACAATACCGACATCCGCCGTGTGGTCAATGATCTCGAAAGACTTGGCTGCCATCCCACCCTCTGCATAGCCGGAGCAGTATCACTCGCAGCTCACACAATGATACTATAGCACGCGCCAAACGAAATCTTCTCCACTTCGACAGGCACATCAAGCTATCGGTTGACCTACGTAGGGCTGTTTGGTAGAATGACGTTCTGGGGCGGTTAGCTCAGTTGGTTAGAGCGTTGCGTTGACATCGCAGAGGTCACTGGTTCAAATCCAGTATCGCCCATTTTATGTGGCGACTAGAATGGGCCGGAGTCTATGGATAGATAGAGCGAAGCCAGAGGTCAGTAAGCCTTGTACCTTAAAGGGGCCTGCCTTAGTTGATGATGGAAGCTTTGAGACAGCGTCAATAGCCAGATGGTGAAAGTAACCAGCCTTGTCATATCCTGAAATCCCGATCTACCGCCTTCTCTCAAGCTCAGCTGTACGTATGGGCTTTGTCTTGTTATGTTCATAGAGGCTTGCAGATGAGCAAAGAGGAACAACTGGAGACAGTTCGGCACTCAGCCGCCCATGTCATGGCCGAAGCGGTGCAGCGCCTCTTCCCAGAAGCCAAGTTTGGCATTGGACCGGCGATCGAAAACGGTTTCTACTACGATTTCGAGCTGCCGAGACCGCTGACGCCAGAGGACTTGCCCGGAATTGAGAGCGAGATGAGGGAGATTATCAGTGCAGGCTTGCCCTTCACCAATGAGGAACTAGGCAGAGAAGCAGCGCGAACTCTGTTTGCATCTCAGCCATACAAGCTGGAACTAATTGATTAGCTCCCTGGTGACGTGGTAACCGTCTATAAGCAAGGACTGTTCGCAGATCTATGTCGCGGGCCTCACGTAGCCTCCACAGACGCGATCAAAGCCTTCAAACTCACTCACCTTGCGGGAGCGTACTGGCGGGGCGATGTGAAACGCCCTATGCTGCAAAGGATATATGGTGTCGCTTTCGACACTCAGACTGATTTGGATAGTCACCTGGCCCGTCTGGCTGAGGCCGCCAGGCGAGACCACAGGAAACTGGGCAAGGAGCTCGACCTCTATAGCATTCACGAGGAAATCGGCCCCGGCTTGATCTGCTGGCACCCCAAGGGGGCCATAATTCGCCAGATTGTCGAGGACTTCTGGAAAGCGGAGCACAGGAAACAGGGCTATGACATCGTCTACACACCCCATATTGCCAAGATCGACCTGTGGAAGACCAGCGGACACTGGGACTTCTACCGGAACTACCTGTACTCCCCGATGGAAGTGGATGAACAGCAATACATACTGAAACCGATGAATTGCCTGGGGCATATTATGATATACCAGAGCCAGATACGTAGTTATCGAGATCTACCCGTCAGGTACGCGGAATTGGGCACGGTGTACCGCTACGAACGTACTGGTGTGCTATATGGTCTGGCTAGGGTGAGAGGGTTCACGCAGGACGACGCCCATATCTTCTGTCGGTCGGACCAAATTGAGGCGGAGGTGGCCGGGGTAGTGAAGCTGGCACAGTTCATGATGGCCACCTTCGGCTTCAACGATTACGAATTGCTCTTGTCCACGCGGCCGGAGAAGTACGCTGGCACAATGGAAATGTGGGAGCAAGCCACAGAATCCCTGAAGCACGTTCTGGATGTGCTTGATTTGCCCTACAAGATAGACCCTGGTGAGGGAGTCTTCTACGGGCCGAAGATCGACATCAAACTGAGAGATGCACTGGGGCACGACTGGCAGGGGCCCACCATTCAGGTAGACTTCAACCTGCCACAGCGCTTCAATGTCAATTACATAGGTGATGACGGACTGGAACATACGGCAACAATGATCCACCGCACTGTCTTGGGCAGCATGGAGCGCTTCCTGGCCTGTCTTATCGAACACTATGCCGGTGCCTTTCCAGTATGGTTGTCCCCAGTTCAGGCAGTGGTGGTCCCTATAGCAGACAGACACGTCCCCTATGCGCAGCAAGTCGAGAGAGAGCTAAAGCAGGCGGGGATACGTGCTCAAGTCGATGACCGTACTGAGAGGATGAACCTGAAGATCAGGCAGGCCCAACTTGCCAAGATCCCATATATGCTCATAGTCGGTGACAAGGAGACAGCCTCATCCAAGGTGTCAGTTCGCTTGAGAAGCGGTGAAGACCTAGGATCGCAGTCACCGGCCGACACCAAGACCAGGATCATAACATCTGTCGAGGCCAAGGTTTGAATCTTCCTGAGGAGTGAAACCGGCATAGATAAGAAGGTGCGAGTCAACCGGCAGATTAGAGCCAGAGAGGTTCGCGTCATAGGCGAGGGGGGAGAGCAGTTGGGGGTGTTGCCTCTTTATAAGGCTCTGGAGGTCGCTCTTGAACATGATCTTGATCTGGTGGAAGTAGCATCGACGGCTATCCCACCGGTATGCCGGCTCCTTGACTATGGGAAGTACAAGTATGAGCAGACCAAGAAAGACAAAAAGGCCAGAAAAGGCCAGAGGGGCTTGCTCAGGGAGGTCCGCTTCAGGCCCAAGATCGAGGAGCACGATTTGCAGGCGAAGATTAAGAAGGTCAGAGAATTGCTTCAGGACGGCAGCAAAGTGATGGTGCTGGTGAGATTCAGGGGACGCGAGATCATCTATCCCGAGCTGGGCTGGAAGGTACTGCGAAGAGTAGCTGAGGCCCTGAAAGGAGAAGCCGTAGCCAGCGACCATCCTGTCAGGAATCAAAGGAACATAGCCTTGACACTCTCTCCTATCTCTACCAGGAAAACCGAGGAGGCACGAACCGATGCCAAAGCTTAAGACTCATAAGGGAGCTAGTAGCCGTTTACATGTGACAGGCAGCGGCAAGCTTATGCGCACCAAGTGCGGTAAGAGCCACTTGAGGCGGAAGAAGCCTACCAGAGCCAAACGGCTCTACGACAAACTAATACCAGTATCAGCTCCCGATAGAAAAAGGGTAAAGAGGCTCTTGCCATACGGCTAGCCCAGAGAACAAGCCAATTCTCAAAACAGATCTGAGGAGGAACGACTGTGCCGCGAGCTAGAAGTGGAATAATTACTCACAGACGCCATAGGAAAGTGCTCCAGTTGACCAAGGGGCACTACAGTGCCAGGCATGCACTGTATCGCACTGCTCACGAGTCCATGCTTCACGCTCTGGACTACGCCTACTGTCACCGTCGTGAAAGAAAAGGTGACTTCCGACGACTCTGGATTGGCCGCATTAGCGCCGCTGCAAGAAGCCAGGGGCTCTCCTATAGTCAGCTTGTATTCGGGTTGAGGAAATCGAACGTGGAAGTGAACCGCAAGATGCTAGCTGACATGGCGGTACGGGATCCCGCAGGCTTCGCAAGACTGGTGGCGTCCATTTCAGCCAATGACAGAGATACTAGGACAGCTTGATGGCATCCGTCGGGCAGCCCTTAACGAGTTAGCTCAGATTGGCGAACTCGGGGGACTTGAGTCGTGGCGCGTTCGCTACCTGGGCAAGAAGAGCAGACTAACCGGGATTCTGCGTTCGTTGACCAACCTGCCTCTGGAAGAGCGAAGACCAGTAGGGTCCCGAGCCAACCGAATCAAGGCATCTTTACAGTCGGACTTCCTCGAAAGGAAAAGGCTCCTGGAAGAGAGACACCTGGAACTGTCTCTGGCACACAAGAGTCTGGATGTCACCCTGCCAGGTCGGCCCATACCTAGAGGACGACTCCATCCGGTAACTCAGACACTCGAGGAGATCTGCGACATCTTCAAGAACATGGGTTTTCAGGTCCTCGAGGGACCGGAAGTGGAATGGGACTACTACAATTTCGAAGCTTTGAATATTCCCCAAGACCATCCAGCACGGGATATGTTCGCCACTCTGTGGATAGACAGCGGGAGGAGCGGCGGGGCCAGGCTCCTGAGGACGCATACCTCTCCGATGCAGATCAGAATCATGGAGACGACATGTCCGCCCATAAGAGCCATAGTACCGGGACGCACCTACAGATACGAGGCAACTGACGCTACTCATGAATCCATGTTCTACCAGGTTGAGGGATTCGCCGTAGACAAGGGTGTCACTCTGGCTGACTTGAAGGGAACACTGTTCGAGTTCTGTAGTCGCCTGTTCGGGAGGGAAAGGAGAGTGCGTTTTCGCTGTGACTACTTCCCTTTCGTGGAGCCTGGGGTGGAGGTGGCTATCGAATGTCTGTCGTGTAGCGGCGCCGGTTGCCGGCTATGCGGCCATAGCGGATGGATTGAAATCCTGGGAGCGGGGATGGTTCATCCCGACATTCTCAGACGTGGTGACATCAACCCCGAAGTGTATACGGGTTTTGCTTTCGGTCTCGGCGTAGAGCGAATCCCTATGCTGCGCTACGGTATTGATGATATCCGCCTCTTCTACGGCAATGATCTCAGATTCCTAGAGCAGTTCTGAGTACAAGACAATCGAGATGAAAGCTCCGCTTAGGTGGCTCAAAGACTACGTTGACATCAGCCTTGCTCCCAAGGAGTTGGCTGAAAGGCTGACCATGTCAGGTATCGAGGTGAAGGGCATACAGGTCATTGGCGGCGCGTGGGAAAACGTGACAGTAGGCGAAGTGATAGCTGTTGACTCACATCCCAATGCAGACAAACTATGGTTAGCTACAGTGGGCCTTGGTACACAGCAGATGACGGTGATCTGCGGCGCCCCCAACATCCGTGCCGGCCAGAAAGTACCCTTTGCCCGTGAGGGAGCCAAACTCATAGACGGTCACACCGGAGAACGGGCTACACTGAAGCCAGTCAAAATCCGTGGCGTTCTCTCCGCAGGCATGGTCTGCTCAGAGAAGGAACTCGGGATTTCCAGCGTCCACGAGAGCATCATGGTCCTGCCAGACGAAGCGCCTGTGGGTGTGCCGCTTGGCGAATACCTGGGCGACACGATTCTAGACCTAGACATAACCCCGAATCGTCCGGACTGCCTATCCATAATTGGAATTGCACGGGAGATTGCTGCCGTCACCGGACAGACAGTCCACCTGCCCGAGATTTACTATGACGAGAGTGAACCCTCAATAGGCTCCTTGATCTCAGTCGACATAGACGAGCCAAAGCTATGCCCCAGATACTGCGCCAGTCTGATTGCCGGAATCAGCATAGAATCCTCTCCCAGTTGGCTGCAGCAGCGGCTGAACAGCTGTGGTATGCGCCCTATCAATAACATTGTGGATGTGACCAACTACGTGATGCTGGAATACGGACAGCCTCTTCATGCCTTCGACTATCACAAACTGAGAGGCAAACAGATCATCGTCCGCCGGGGCAGAGACGCAGAACCTATAACCACCATTGATGGTGTAGGACGCGTCCTCGACCAGAGCACGCTGGTCATCGCTGACAGAGACAGGGCCGTCGCCGTTGCTGGAATCATGGGGGGCATGGACACCGAGGTCACGGGCGAAACGGATACGGTTCTTCTGGAATCAGCGAATTTCGATCATGCCATCATTCGCCAAGGGTCCCAGCGTCTTGGCCTGCAAAGCGAAGCTTCGGTTCGCTTCGATAAGGGTCTGAGCCCAGAGTTACCGTTCGAGGCATTGAGGCGAGCCACCCAGCTATTGCTGGAGTTAAGTGGCGGTAGGGCAGCCAGCGGCATAGTCGATGCGTATCCCGGGAAGGCGGAGCGAAAACCTATCCTGCTTCGAACGCGCGAAGTGAAGCGGCTTTCAGGTTTGCAGGTCAGCGCCACCACCATGACTCGGGTACTGAAATCCCTAGGTTTTCTCTGTGGAGCAACGGATTCGCCTTCGCAGTTCTCTGTGGTTGCCCCTTACTGGCGGAGCGACATTAGCTGTGCTGCTGACCTGGTCGAAGAGGTAACCCGCGTCGTTGGCTACGATGAGGTGCCTGCTACTAGGCTCGCTTTCTCCTTGCCTGCGCAGGAGCCAAGCCCGATGCTCGACTTCAAGAAAAGGCTGAGGAACATACTGGTGAGTTGTGGCTTTCAAGAAGTACTCACGTACTCCCTGGTCAGTATGGAGAAACTGCGGAAGCTCTCTCCACATCTTCAGCTAAGCGCTAGTCCCTTGAAGATAGTGAATCCCATGACACACGAACAGGAATACCTGCGGACCACGCTGCGAGCCAATGTCTTGGCAACTCTAGCGAACAACCAGAAACGTGAAGAGAACGGCATGAGAGTATTCGAAATAGGCAGGGTCTTCTTGCCTCGAGGAAAGGATCTCCCCAGAGAGAAGGAGATGCTTTGCGCTGCACTCAGTGGTTCAAGGAGCAGACTATCCTGGCACGGTGACAAGCAGCTGCTCGACTTCTTTGATGCCAAGGGAGCAGTAGAGAACCTGATGAGCCAGCTAGAAAGAGAAGTGGACTTCGAGGCCAAGGACAACGATGGCTTCGTCCAGGGAAGAGCCGTTGACATACTGGTAGCAGAGGAGAAGATAGGCACCATGGGTGAAGTACATCCAAAGGTGGCTCAAGCCTTCGACCTCTCTGGCAGCGTTTCTGTTGTCGAGATTGACCTGGAAGAGCTGCTGGGCAAGGCAACTGGAGTGAAGCGATATCAACCGATCCCGCGTCTTCCCAGCGTTACCAGAGACATTGCTTTGTTAGTGGATGCGCCGACAACCTTCAAGCAGGTGAGGCAAGTAATCCACAGCTTCGCACTCGCAAGAAAGGTGGTTCTCTTTGACGTTTATTCCGGCCAGCAGATACCCGAAGACAAGAAATCCTTTGCCGTGAGGATAGTCTACCAGTCGGCGACTCATACGCTAACTGATGAAGAGGTTGACAAGACCCAAGACCAGATGCTTGCTAGGCTACGCCAGGAACTAGGGGCAACCCTGCGAAGCTAACCGGTTTTCCAGCAGCGCTTGTATTCTCTCCGTCAACTCGTCGACGGCCAAGAGCTGGCCTTCTTTCTCAGAGCGCCATTTAGCCTCCGCGCTTTGGTTTTCCAGAGTGCGCGGGCTTACGACTACCCTCAAAGGTATGCCGAGAAGGTCGGCATCATTGAATTTGACCCCGGCGGACTCGTTGCGGTCGTCGAAAAGCACCTCAAGCTTCCCTTCCACCATCTCCTGATATGCCTCTTCAGCAGCCGATGCAACAATGGGGTCATCCAAATGCAGCGGACAGAGACAGACCTGGTAGGGTGCAGCAGAGAGCGGCCAAATGATACCTTTGCTGTCATGGCTTTGCTCGATTATGGCTGCCAGAAGACGTCCCAGCCCAATGCCATAGCAACCCATAACAGTAGGTCTGGATTCACCCCTCTCATCCAGAAAGTACGCCTCCATCTTTTCGCTGATAAAGGTACCCAGTTTGAATATGTGTCCCACCTCAATGCCGCGAGCCGAGCATAGCTCCTTCCCACATCTCGGGCAACCATGTCCAGGCCGTGCCAGAGCAATATCGGCTATGAGGTCAGCCTGGAAGTCCCTGGGGTAGTTAGCATTCATCAGGTGAAATCCTGCTTTGTTGGCACCAACGATGAAATTTGACCCCAGAGTGACCGAGTCGTCAGCAATCACTCTGATTCCCACCAAGCCTACAGGCGATGCAAAGCCGGCTACCATACCTGCGCCCGTTACCTCATCTTCTGTAGCCAGTCTAAGCTCAGTCCCCTTCAACGCATTCCTCAACTTCGTTTCATTCACCTCCAGGTCACCTCTGATGACAGCGAAAACAAACTCTCCAGCCGCAGAATAGAAGACAGCTTTGAGGGTCTGACTTGCCGGCACTCCGACGAATTCGGCCACTTCTTCTATGGTCTGGCAACCGGGAGTAGCTATCTCAGCTAGAGGCAGCTCAGTGCCCGCCCCGCTCGTCGCCGCAGCCTTGGCGCTTTGCGCCCTCTCTGCATTGGCAGCATAGTCACAATGAGGGCAATAGATGACCTCATCCTCACCGTTTTCCGTGATAACCATGAACTCATGCGATGCTTTGCCACCTATAGCACCGCTATCAGCTTCCACCATCAATGCTGGTAAGCCCAGGCGAGCGTAGATATTCCTATATGCCTGAGCCATTCTCTCGTAACTCTTCTCCAGAGCAGCTTCGTCAGTATCAAAGCTATACAGATCCTTCATTATGAACTCGCGAACTCTCAGCAGCCCGCCACGAGGGCGAGGCTCGTCGCGAAATTTAGTCTGTATCTGATATAGCAGCAAAGGTAGGTCGCGATAGCTCTGCACATGTCTGTGAACCAGATCAGTGACAACTTCCTCATGGGTAGGCCCCAGTGCCAGTCTATGTTCCTTACGGTCAGTCAAAGTGAATAGAGATGCGCCGAAGGAGACATAACGTCCTGATTGCTGCCACAACTCAATAGGCTGTAACACCGGCAGCATCAGTTCTTGCCCTCCCGCCCTATCCATTTCCTCTCTGATTACCTGCTCAATCCGTCTGAGCACTTTCCAGCCTAGAGGCAAATACGAATAGACTCCAGCAGACAATTGGTCAATCATGCCACTTCTTAGAAGCAGTTGATGACTGATGCTATCCGCTTCGCCAGGTGCTTGCCGTAGAGTCCTGCCGAATAGCCTAGAGAACCGCATTTTTCACCTCTTCTCGTGCTCTGTAGCCTCAACAGACAGGGCATTGACCTCTGCCATCAGGGTTTCCAGCAAGTCCTCTTCAGGCACTGTACCCACCACCTTTCCACTCCTGAATATGGCCCCCCTACCTTTACCGCCGGCGACACCTACATCAGCGTCTCTCGCTTCGCCGGGTCCATTGACCACGCAGCCCATGACCGCCACCTTAAGCGGTATGTTCACCTTCTCAAGATACCTGCCTACTTTGTTGGCCAGTGCCGTGACGTCAATCTCGGCACGGCCACACGAGGGGCAACTCACCAGGGTGGGTCCCCGCTGGCGAAGGCCTAGGCTCTTCAGGATCTCATAAGCAGCGAACACCTCTTCTGCAGGAGGCGCGCTGAGGGACACGCGTATCGTATCGCCAATCCCTTGGTGCAACAGAATGCCGATACCCACAGCGCTCCGTATGGCCCCAGCTTGAGCAAGTCCGGCTTCAGTGATACCCAAGTGCAGAGGATAAGAAATTCTGTCGGCAATCAGCCGATAGGCCTGGACGGTAGTGAGCACATCAAACGCTTTGAGGGAAACCTTGATCAGATTGAAGTCAAGGCTCTCCAGAAGTTCTATCTGCTGCAATGCGATATTCACCATCCGTTCAGTCAGCGGAGCAGCGGGCTGGAAATTTGCTGGCACACTGCCACCGTTCACTCCAATTCGAATGGGGACTCCCCTTTCTCTAGCAGCAGTCACCACCTTTGCGATCTGTTCTTGATCGCGGAGGTTGCCGGGATTAAGTCGAAGGCCATCTGCTCCACTCTGCAACGCAGCCAGAGCCAAGCGATAGTCGAAGTGGATATCAGCTACCAGAGGTATAGAGACCCCCTTCTTGATTGATGAGATACTCGCGGCAGCCTGTTCATCCGGAATGGCCACTCGCACTATCTCGCAACCGCAATCCTCCAGCTCTCTGATCTGGCTTGCAGTGGCATGGACATCCCGGGTGTCAGTTTTGGCCATAGACTGCACCACAACTGGCGCACTACCGCCCACAGTCACATCTCCAAGCATCAACGGTATCGAGATCCGCCGCTGGATCATAGACCAAAGCTCCCGCCCGTAATTATGCGCAGAAGATCATTATAGGTTACCAAGACCATAAGACTGATTAAGAAAGTAGTGCCTATGGTGTACGCCAAGTGCAGCATACGAGGGGATAGACGCTTCCCTCGGCGAGTGCGCTCGACAAGTGCAACCAGTATCCCCGCTCCATCCAGTGGGGGGACAGGCAGAAAGTTGAACAGGGCAATACCCAGACTGATAATGCCTGCCATATACACCACATTGCTTGGACCAAAAGACCGGACAGCCTCCACGGTTAGCTGACCCGCACCTATCGGTCCAACAAGCGCTTTCCCGGGATCCTCTCTTATCAAGGGGACCGAAGCCACTATCATGCTAGGCATGTCAATAATGAAGCTGCCTGCCAGGTAGCTCGCCCTGATAAGGGGGAGGCGGACTTGCTCAATATGGGCCACATCCACCCAAAGTAACTCCATACCCATTACTCCGAGAGCAGATGTCGGCTCTTTAATGATGTTGGCGATGACTTTTTCTCGCTGCCTGAACGCGGTGAAACTTATCTCCTCTCCCATTCCAACGGAGGCCAGAACATCTGACATACCTTCCTCGCTATACACGATTTGTCCATTCACACTCAGAATGGTATCTCCCGGCTTGAGACCGGCCTCATCAACAGCAGAACCAGTCTCTATGTCACTCACCAAATTACGACACAGTGTAACGCCTATCGCTCGACGCCCCAGGTCAGCATCGAACTCAGGCACGAGACTGACCTCCCTTCGTATTTCATTTGTTTGAAGAGCTAAGGTTATTTCCTCTCCTTCCTTGCGGGAGCTTATCCTGCCCTGTATATCACCCCATTTACGAATAGGCTCGCCATCCGCTTCCAGAATCAGGTCTCCGGACCCAATGCCCGCTTCCTCCGCCGGCGAGTTCTCCGCCACCTGATACACCATAACCCCATTGCCAACTATCACGTCTTCCGGCAACGTGAAAAAGGCGCTAAGCAGAACAAAGGCCAGAAGGATGTTGGCCACAGGACCTGCAGCATAGACTACCAGCCGTGCCCACGAGCCCTTGCTGGCTAGACTTCCTGGCACGGCAGGGTCATCCTCTGCAACCGACCTGACGAAGGCTCCCACAGGTATGGCGTTGAGCGAGTACACTGTCTCTCCCCGTCTGATTGCTAAAAGCCGCGGAGGAAACCCCAAACCGAATTCCTCGACTTTCACGCCTGTACGCTTGGCAGCGATGAAGTGCCCCAGTTCGTGCACGAACACTACAAGAAACAGAGTCACAACAAAGAAGGCGATCACAGTGATGACATTCATCTTCTATTCAGCTACCTCCAGGCGCTTTCGGCGCGATCCGTCGTTCCGCTCGATGCAGCCTGCGCGACAACGGCCAGAAACAGACATGGCATGCTTCCTCGCCCAAACGTCGGCAGACATAATGTCCTCCATAGAGGGATTGTCTGTACTTTGATGGCTCTCCAACACTTCCTCCACCAGAGCAGCAATGTCAACAAAACGGATGCGGTGTGAGAGAAACAGCTCCACCGCGGTTTCATCAGCAGCGCACAGTGCAGCAGGGTATGTGCCTCCCAGTTTGCCTGCATACAGGGCCAGCCTGAGGCAGGGAAATCTGTCGATGTCGACTGGTTCGAAACTGAGATGCTGGATTTTGCCAAGATCGACGCGTGGCAATCCGGGATTGGCCAACCTGCCGGGAAAGCAAATGGCATACTGGATGGGCAACCTCATATCGGGACACGCGAGCTGTGCCTTCACCGAGCCGTCGATGAATTCCACCATCGAGTGAATAACAGATTGAGGATGGACCAATATCTCTATGTTCTCCAAGGGGACAGCAAAAAGCCAACGCGCCTCGATTACCTCCAACCCCTTGTTCATCAACGTTGATGAATCGATTGTCACTTTTCTCCCCATCTTCCAAACAGGGTGTTGGAGAGCCCGCTCTACCGTCACTTGAGCCAACTCCGCCTGAGAATAGGAATAGAAAGGTCCTCCGGAGGCAGTCAGGTACAGCTTCCGGATATTGTTCCTTTCTCCTCGCAGGCATTGCCAGATAGCACTATGTTCGCTATCAATCGGCAGTATCCTTGCCCCGTGACGTCTAGCCTCCCGGACAATGATTTCGCCCGCTGCCACCAGCACCTCTTTGTTAGCCAGAGCCAGTGTCTTTCCCGCCTTCACAGCTGCTAGGGCGGGATACAATCCTGCTTTTCCAGACGTCGCCATGATGACCAAATCAACCTCAGGGTGACTGGCCATATCCTCCATAGACAAGAACTCCGTTTCCTGGCCAACTCCAGCATCGACTGCCGAGTAGTACATCCTGGGATGGAATTCTCTGATCTGCTTGACAAGAAGCCCGGTATTGCTGCCTCCTGCCAGAGCTACTACTTGAAATCTCCCCTTGAAAGCACGGATGACGTCCAGAGCTTGCTGCCCAACGGAGCCTGTGGAGCCAAGGATAGCTACTCTCTTTATCCTATGACCCATACCACGTAATAGTATACCACCACCCCTACGAAGATGAGACCGTCGAACCGGTCAAGAACACCACCGTGTCCAGGAAGCAGCTTGCCTGATTCTTTCACTCCAGCGTTGCGCTTCAGCAGGGACTCCACCAGATCGCCACTCTGAGCAGAGAGGCCGACAAGGCAGGCCAGCACAACGACCTGCCAGCACTCAGCGCCTATGGAAGAAAAGAGAGCAGGGACCCTGGATACTGCAGTGGCGACTGCAATAGCACACAACAACCCTCCACCAACCCCCTCCCAGGTCTTGCCCGGGCTTATGGTTGGGGCCAAGCGATGCCTACCCCATGCTCTACCGACGAAGAAGGCGCTTGTATCATAGGCAAACATAGCGAGCACGGCCAGGCAGACCCACTCTCTCCCATTTGCCAGCATGCTCAAGCGAAGCCAATAGCTGAGCATCCACCCCACGTAGAGAACACCAGCCACTACCCATGCCCAGTCACGAAATGCCTCCTCTCGAGGCAGCAGGCGCAGCATCCCCACCAGAGAAACCACTATGGCGCCTGCCATGACTGCGGGCAGGACAGCAGCGTCCTCGTAGTGAGGGCTTAGAGCAATAGCCAATGCCCACATGAGGCCAAGACAGGTCAGAAAACGCCTACGGGCCAGGCTAGCAGACATGCGGTAGAACTCGAGCGTGCCGACGAGGGTCACCGCAGCAATGAAGAAGCTAAACCAGGGATGGCCAAGCCAGATGAGGAAAAGGACAACGGCGGCGCCTATAGCGCCAGTGATGATCCTTCGTTTGAGCACAGCCCAATTGTAACAGGTTCTGAACAGCAGGAGCCGCGGGTTGGTGTTTCAACGGAGACTTGGTTTGCTATGGGCGAGCAGGAATCAGGTTTGCGGCGAATCCCGAGATCAGAGCTCCCTTAGCTCCTTCTCTTTGGCCCTGCCTATCTCATTTGCCTTGTCTATGAAGCTCTCGCCAATCTCGTCCACCTGCTTGATCGCATTCGCAAGTTCGTCTTGCGATATCTCCTTGTTCTTCTCCATGCGCCTCAACTCTGTGATGGCGTTTCGCCTCATGTTGCGCAACGCCACCCGTCTCTCTTCCACCCTCTTCGACACCAGCTTTGCCAGTTCAGCACGACGCTGTTCGTTGAGAGGGGGAACAGCTATTCGTACAACATTGCCATCATTTGAGGGATTGAAGCCGATATTCGCTTTGAGGATGCCTTTTTCTATGCTCCGCAAGGAGCTACGTTCCCAAGGCTGAATGACAATCAGATTGAACTCAGGCGTTGACACCGTGGCAATCTGCCGCAACGGGACAGGCGCACCATGGTAGTCAACTGCCACATTCTCCACCAGAGACGGAGTGGCTCGCCCGCTACGGATGCTAGCTAGTTCCCGAGCTAGACCATCAACACTCGTTTCCATCTCTGAGTTCAGTTCGACGATGATCTTGTCTGGCATGATCGGTCCTCAGAGAGGCAGACATCTCCAGGCTAGGAGCCGAGTTCAAATCTGGAGAATCTTCGTACCTTTATGTTCTCACCGGTCCTGGCTATGGCCTCAGTGATTACTTCACCCACGGTTCGGCCAGGCTCCTTGATAAAGGGTTGGAGGAGAAGACAGACCTCCTGCGGATCCAATTCTGAATCCACTGGTATTTCCTCCTCAGTGACAAACTGCGGCGAGGCAGCAGCTACCTGCATTGCCAAGTCGTAGCCAATTCGCTTGAACTCATCTGTCCGAGCTACGAAGTCAGTCTCGCAGTTCAATTCAACTAGCGCCCCGATCTTCCCGTTGTGGTGAACATACGCCTCGACTATTCCCTCTCCGGCCATGCGCTTCCCCGCCTTTTGGGCAGTTGCAAGCCCCAAGCGTCTGAGGAATCCCATAGCTTTCTCTACGTCCCCCTCGGTTTCCAGCAACGCGTTCCTGCAAGCGAGCATCCCGCACCCGGTCCTGTCTCTTATCTCTTTTATGGCCTCGGTTGATACTCTCATCTAAACCACCACAAGGGCTACCCCTCCGGTTCAAAGGTGTAGGAACGCAGGATTTCGACAGATTCCTCGGATCCAACAGGCGCCAAGCCACCCTCTCCCTCCTCCTCAGAGATCTGCAAGCGCTTGCCCTCGATTGCGGCATCAGCCATTCTGGCACAAACCAGTCTTATCGTCTTGATGGCATCATCATTCGCCGCAATGGGATAGTCAATCTCCTCAGGGTTACAATTCGTGTCCACCATGGCGACAACAGGAATATCCATCTTCCTCGCTTCAGTCAACGCGATCCTGTCTTTGGTGGGGTCAGAAATGAACAGAGCTCTGGGAAGAGCAGTCATCTCCTTGAAACCGCCCATCTGCTCGTTCAGATGTGCAAGTTTCTTCTCTAACCTGGACCTCTCTTTCTTGGACAAGCGATCAAACTCGCCTTTATCTTTTCCATCCTCCAAACGGACAAGATAGTCGATGCGAGCCTGTATGGTAGCGAAATTGGTGAGCATCCCACCCAGCCAACGCTGGCTGACATAATACATACCGCATCTCTTCGCCTCCTCTTCCACCACTTGCTGAGCCTGCCTCTTGGTACCCACAAACAGAATGGTTTGTCCCGCGGCTGCCAGATCCCGAACAAAGCTACATGCAGTATCCAGCATCGTAACCGTCTGCTCCAGGTCGATGATGTGTATGCCGTTGCGCTGCGTGAAGATGAATTTCTTCATCTTGGGGTGCCAGTAGCTGGTATGGTGGCCAAAATGGGCACCTGCTTCCAGAAGCTCTTTGACTGATGGGTTTTCCACTAGATCTCCAACCTCAAGTGAACCAAACGGCGAAACCTGCGTAATTTAACACAACTAGTGCTAGTAGCGCAAGTTTCATCGAAGGCAAGAAAGAGAAGATGTGCTGCAGTAATACTCTGGGGTTACTCACCGCTGCTGGCGTCCCTGGAGGGATTCGAACCCACGACCCGCTGCTTAGAAGGCAGCCGCTCTGTCCAGCTGAGCTACAGGGACCTGGCCCAAGTATACCATAGCATGGAGCAGTCAATAGAGATGGAGAGGCCGCTGCCCGTTGCCCCTGGACTTGCGCAACGCCCCTATGGCCTCCCGCTCTTTCCCAATCCGTCGCATTGCCTATGACTCCCCGCCTTTCTTGTCCACACCCTTCTCCGTGGTCTTTGTCTCCTCGTGGTGGAGGCCATGATCCTCTGCGGCTCTGGAGTCCGTGATGTAGAAGCCCGAACCCTTGAACAAGATAGGCACCGGAGAGAAAAGGCGGCGCGCAACCCCACGGCACAAAGAGCAAACTGCCACCGGTTTATCATGGAAGCTCTGCCTGAGCTCAAATTGATGCCCGCAGCTATCGCACTGGTACTGGTAGGTAGGCATTTATCGCTCTCCTCAAGCTCTCAGTCACAAGGAACACGCTCCGCTTTTCACGCCCCGCTACATTCTCCCTTCGGGAATCTCCAGCTCAGTATTGGGGGCAAGCGTCATGACCTCGAACCCTGGCTGCAAATACAAGCACGGGTCACAGGTCCGCAGAGAACTACCCAAGAAAGGGAAACAGTCAAACCGAACCGAAAACTTCCTGCAACGGCTGCAGCAGTTAGCACTCTCAACTCCAGAGTGCCAATTATACGAGACCGGACAGATTCTATCAAGTACGGGCACCTTTGCGCCTGAGTCGGCAGGCCATCTGCCTCCAGGCCTAACTCATGTAGGCACCCTCCATAGCGGATGCAGCCAACCGGCAATAGAGACCTAGAGCACCGGCAGCGTACTTGGGAGCCGGCTGCTGCCACGCAGTTCTTCGCTGCTCGAGAATATTTCTCATCTCCTCTGGTTCCTTCATCCGACCCTGTACGCCCACGATATTGATGGACCGACTTCGCAGGCTGATTTCTATCAGGTCTTCGTTCTCCACCAAGGCGATGGGGCCCCCGCTGAAAGCTTCAGGTGACACGTGACCGATCACAGGGCCAGCCGTAGCACCGGAGAACCTGCCATCGGTGATCAAGGCGATGGAGTTCCTATACTTCTCCAAGCCAGCAGCAGCCGCTGTAACGTAGTAGAGCTCTGGCATTCCACTCCCCCGCGGCCCCTCGTACCCCACAACAACAACCGAGCCTTGGTCAATCTCTTGCTGAGTGATAGCTCGATAGCAATCCTCTTCACAATTGAAAACAACAGCTCTGCCTGTATGTTCATACATGGCCGGATCGCAAGCACTATACTTGAATACCGATCCCATGGGAGCCAAATTCCCCTTCATAATGGCCACAGAGCCAGATCTGTTCCTGGGATCATCCGGGGCTCTGATCACTTCCTCCCTGTTCAACCTCCCTGAGCCGTCGATGGTGGCGTAATTACCCAAGCAGCCTTCACCCGCCCTGAAGAAATCTGATCTCACAACCTTCTCCACGTTCTTGCCCACTGTCTCTGCTGTCACGGTAAGGGCCCCCAGGTCCAGAAGCCCCGAGTCTCTCAGGAGGGCGACAATCCTCTGCACACCACCGGCATGCCAGAACTGTCTCGACGAGTATTGCCCGGCCGTATGGATATTTGTCAGATAGGGAACCTTCTGGCCGATGGTATCAAAGAGACTTGCATCGAACTCGATCCCGGCAGCGTGGGCAATGGCGGGCAAATGCAATAGGGCATTCGTGGAGCCACCGGTAGCTTGATGAACAACCACCGCATTCCGGAAGGACGCGTCGGACAGGATATCCCCAGCTTTGAGTCCCTCCTTCAAGAGCTTCATCACCAAGTTGCCACCCTGTCTGGCACTCTCGAGAATGCGGCACTCATTGGCCGGGGTCAATGCCGAGGTGGGGGGTGCTAGCCCGAGGGCCTCTGCCATAACCTGCATCGTTGAGGCAGTGCCCATGAACTGGCAGGCTCCCACACACGGGATAGCTTGCCTTTGGACGAACCCCAACTCCTCCGGCGGCAATAAACCAGAATCCACCTTGACCGACGCAAGACCGATAGAGCCACTCATTAGGTAGGAAGATCCTATTTCGCTCGAACCTCCCGGCACTATCACCACCGGGATCTCATCCTTCAACCTGGCAGCGGCAATCAGGGCAGCAGGCAGGGCCTTGTCACAGCTTGAGATCAGCACAGCACCGTCGAACCGGTGTGATTGCACATAGATCTCTATCAGTCCAGCTATGTACTCCCTGGACAGCAGCACGTAATTCATGCCATCGTGGCCTTGGGCGATGCCATCACATACGTCAGTCGTAGTGTACTTGAAGGGCGTGCCCCCAGCCTCACGCACTCCTATCATGGCCTGCTCTACTAACGAGTCCAGGTGGAAACTCCCACCGTGGGAATGACCTGCGTTGGAATGCACCAGAATCAAGGGCCTGTTGAGATCCGCCCGTGAAACCCCTCCTGTCTGAAGCAGGGCCGGATGCTGGGCACTCACCCGGCGCATCTCGTTACTTCTGAGTTCCATTGTTCTCTACCTCCTACTCGATGTCGCGTGTCCGCAGTTGGACGCTGAGCCTAGTCGCAGGTGCGGCCTCTCGAGAGGCTGATACTCATCCCTGGGAGGCGCCACCCATGGTCGAGCATATTACAGGAACCCTGGTTTGTTGACAACCGATTTGCTTGGTCGCTAACATAGCACAGGCCCTGCGGCCGTAGCTGAAGATGCCGTTGCGGTCGGCTAGCTCTCCAAGAGCGTCACGCGGATCGACGGAGGCTAAGCCCCCACGGTCCCGTCCATGTGGAGCTAGGTTTCGAGCCGGGGTGTAGCCCATGACCGTGGCAAAGCTCAACCATCGAGACAGAGAATGCCAAAGCAAAGCCTCAGAGATGTAGAAGTCCAAAGGAAAAGAGTATTGCTCAGAGTGGATTTCAACGTCCCTTTGGACATGGGTACTGGTGCCATTAGCGATGACAGCCGTATCAGGGGCTCTTTGCCCAGCATCAGGTACCTTGTAGACCACAGAGCCAAGACAATCATCTGCTCTCATCTAGGACGCCCAAAAGGTAAAGTTGATGAGAAGCTGCGAATGAAGCCCGTCGCGGAGCGCTTGTCACAGCTTGTGGGTTTGCCGGTGAGCATGGCACCAGATTGCGTGGGACGACAGACAAGAGAGAGCGTCAAGGAACTTGGAGAAGGCGATATCCTCTGCCTGGAGAACGTGCGTTTTCACCGCGAAGAAGAGACGAATGATCCTGGCTTTGCTCAGGAACTGGCCAGCCTAGCCGACATCTTCGTCAACGATGCCTTTGGCACAGCTCACAGAGCTCATGCCTCCACCGTAGGTGTAACGAACTATCTGCCAGCGGTGGCTGGGTTCTTGATGGAGAGAGAACTTGAAGCCATAGGCGGCCTTCTGAATGATCCAAAACGGCCTTTTGCCTGCGTCATGGGCGGCGCCAAGGTGAGCGACAAGATAGGCCTGGTAGAAAACATGCTGAAGAGGGTCAACAGCCTGCTCATCGGTGGAGGCATGGCTGCCACCTTCCTGAAGGCACAGGGATACGAGGTAGGGCGTTCTCTCGTGGAAGATGACAAGCTGGACCTGGCCAAAGAGCTACTACACGAAGCGAGCAAACGCGAGGTGCACCTACTACTGCCGGTCGACGTAGTTGTGGCCGACAAGGTGGAAGCTCAGGCACCGGCTGAAGTGGTGCCCACAGCCAAGATAACACCCAAAGACCACATTGTGGACATTGGACCTCAGACCATGGAGCTGTTTTCCAGTGAGTTAAACAAGTGCCGCACCATTATCTGGAATGGGCCGATGGGCATTTACGAGATGCCTGGGTTTGCCCAGGGAACCAGGTCACTAGTCACCCTTCTTTCCACTCTCAATGCGACCACAGTCATTGGTGGCGGTTCCAGCACTGACATTGTCCGCGAAATGCGGCTCTCTGACAAGATGACTCATGTGTCCACCGGAGGCGGTGCCACATTGGAATTCCTCGAGGGTATTCCTTTGCCCGGCGTGGAAGCCCTTCTGGATAAGATGTAGCAAGGCAACCTCCTCTTGGCCACCCATCTCCGGTGAAGAGAGATAGGAGCCTCGGAAAATGCGCATCCCGTTTGTCATCGGCAACTGGAAAATGAATACCACGGTTGCTCAGGCAACTACCCTCGTTCGCGATATGCTAGACGGCCTCGACAGGGTAAAAGGAGTGCATAAGGTGCTCTGCCCACCGTTTGTCTCACTCGCCGCAGTCGGGGACTTGCTGAAGGGGTCTTCTGTGATGCTGGGCGCTCAAGATATGTGTGCAAAAACGAAGGGAGCATATACTGGGGAGATTTCCCCCCTGATGCTTGCGGAGCTATGCCAATTTGTCATTCTGGGACACTCCGAGCGGCGACAGTATTTCGGAGAAACAGACCAAATAGTGAACGCCAAGATAATATCGGCTTTAAAACACGGGCTCAGGCCCATCTTCTGCATCGGGGAGAAGCTCGAGGAGCATGAAGCTGGCATGACCGAGGAAGTTGTGGCACGGCAGCTAGCTGAAGGTCTCAGCGCCATCACTGGCAGCACTGGTATCGTGATCGCCTATGAACCGGTCTGGGCCATTGGCACAGGCAAGGCAGCCAGTGGTGAGCAAGCGGCTGCCACCATCGGCTTCATCCGCGATACTCTGGCCAGACTGTGGACTAATGAAATTGCCTGTAATCTGGCTATCCTCTACGGCGGCAGCGTTACAGGTGACAACATCGCGGAATTTGTGTCCTATAAGGAGATTGATGGTGCCTTGGTCGGAGGTGCTAGCCTCAGAGCGGAGGAGTTCGTGCACATTGCTGAACAGACAGCCATCATCGCCAAAGCATCTCACTAGCTCCTTCCGTTCTTCAAGGAGAGAACGAATTCCGTGAATCACGTTGTTGCCATCGTTGGGCCCACAGCAGTGGGTAAGAGCGACCTCGCTATCCGGGTGGCCCAGGACTTGCATGCTGAGATCGTAAACGCTGATAGCCGCCAAGTGTACCGTTATATGGACATCGGCACCAGCAAGCCTGATTTGACCGAAAGAGCTCTCGTACCCCACCATATCATCGACGTAGTTGACCCGGATGAAGACTTCAATCTGGCCACATACTTGCAGTTGGCATCCAGGGCCATTGCGAGCATTCAGGAACAGGGCAGACTGACTCTGTTGGTAGGAGGTACCGGGCTCTACATATGGTCAGTACTGGAAGGCTGGAGCCTACCCCAGGTTCCACCCAACCACGGACTAAGAAACGAACTCGAGGCCCGGGCAAGGGCGGAAGGCGGCTACGTACTCTATAGAGAACTTCGGGGGATCGATAGTCAGGCAGCGAGTAGAATCCATCCGAGGAACATACGCCGTGTGATAAGGGCCCTTGAGATATACCATGCCACGAAGCAGCCTCCCTCACTGTTACTGTGGCGTAGTGACGGGCCAGGCTTTCCCACCCTCATCATCGGTCTGACCCTTGAAAGAAGTGAATTGTACAGAAGAATTGATCGTCGCATTGATAGAATGATGAAGATGGGATTGGTCGAGGAAGTGAAGGGCCTGTTGGAACGGGGCTATGGCTCTAGCCTGCCCTGCATGTCTGGCATTGGCTACAAACAGATAGGCCAGTTTCTGCAAGGCGAACTGGAGAGCCCCTGTGCCGTTGAGCAGATGAAATTTGCCTCCCATCGCATGGCCCGTCATCAGTACGGCTGGTTTCGTCTTGGTGACAAGAGAATCCGCTGGTTCAACGCGGCCGGGAGCGAAGTCGCCCGAGAGGTGGTAGACTTATGCAGGTCGCTCTAGAGCCAGGACATAGACAGGCACACGGGAAAGCAAGGAGGCAAGGCAACAACAGTACATGGAGTTCTCCAAATTCCAGGCCACAGGAAATGATTTCATCCTGCTGGACGCCAGAAGCACCGAGCAAGATTGGGCGGAGTTAGCTCAGACTATGTGCCGGCACCACTTTGGCGTAGGAGCCGATGGTTTGGTAACAGTGCACGACTCTGAGATAGCTGACCTGAAGATGCGCATTTTCAATCCCGACGGATCCGAAGCAGAGGCCTGCGGCAACGGACTGAGGTGTTTCGCCAAGTATGCCATCGAGGGAAGTATGGTTGGCAAGACAGATTTGACCATAGAGACTGCATCGGGCATAAGACAAGCGAGAGCCTGCGTGTTGGACGGTGAAGTGAAGCATGCTGAGGTGAGTATGGGTGTGCCTAAATTCCGAGCCGAAGAGATCCCGGCTGACGTGGATATTGACACAGTACCTATCCTGGAGTACTCCCTAGAGTTGGCAGAGTGTAAACTGACCCTATCTCTGGTATCGATGGGCAATCCCCATGCTGTGAGTTTCACGCCTGTGACAGTGGAGGATTTCCCTCTATCGACGGTGGGGCCTGAGGTGGAGAAGCATCCCGTGTTTCCACACAGGACGAATTTCGAAATAGCCAACGTACTGAACAGGAACCAGGTGAAAGCAAGAGTGTGGGAACGTGGTGTCGGAGAGACTCTGGCCTGCGGAAGCGGTGCCTGCGCCATAGCTGTAACTGCGCGATTGCTCAACTACGTTGAAAGCCAAGTAGACATAATATTACCAGGAGGTGTTCTCACCATATCCTGGAACGGTGCAGGAGAAGTATTGCTCAGCGGGCCGGTTGCGCGAGTTTTCACCGGAGAATATTCAAACTGAGAGGAGACCTGCAGTGAATTTGGCCACAAGGCTTGGTAAGTTGCCTGCGTATTTGTTTGTTGACATAAACCGCAAGATCGAAGAGAAGCGGGCCAGAGGGGAGGACATCGTGAGCTTCGCAATAGGGGACCCTGACCTGCCTACGCCTTCCCATATCATCGAACATCTGTGTCGAGCAGCTCATGACCCGACAAATCATCGGTACCCTGAGACAAATGGCCTGCCGGAGCTTAGACAAGCCATCGCTGAATGGTACAAGAGGCGCTTCGGGGTTGCTCTGAACTCGGAGAAAGAGGTTCTTCCGCTCATCGGATCCAAGGAGGGGATTGGACACGTTACCTTGTGCTTTGTTGAGCCTGGCGACATAGCACTGGTGACCGATCCTGGATACCCGGTGTACTCTATGAGCACTTTGATAGCGGGCGGTGAACCCTATTTCATGCCCCTGACAGAGGAGAACGACTTCCTGCCGGACTTCAATGCAATTCCCGCCGAGGTACTTGTCAAAGCGAAGCTCATGTGGCTGAACTACCCCAACAACCCCACAGGAGCCACCGCCAATCTTGACTTTTTTCAGAAAGCAATCGACTTTGCCAAAGATCATAACCTGGCCATCTGTCACGATGCCCCTTACACTGAGGTTTACTTCGACGACCAGAAACCTCCGAGTCTGCTGGAGGTACCCGGAGCCAAAGAAGTTGCCATAGAATTCCATTCCTTGTCAAAGACATACCACATGACGGGCTGGCGAATAGGCATGGCAGTAGGCAATGCCGAAACGATTGATGCCCTGTTCCGAGTCAAGTCCAATTTGGACTCTGGCATTCCGCAGGCAATACAGTATGCTGCGATAGAGGCTTTGCGCGGCTCACAGGAGTGCGTCTCTGAACACAATGCCGTTCTGCAACGGCGCAGGGACAAGTTGACTAAGGTTCTTAGGGAAATAGGCCTCACTACCAGAATGCCCAAGGCCACTTTCTATGTCTGGGCTAGAGTTCCATCAGGCTACACTTCCGTGGATTTCACCAATAAGCTGCTAGACGAAGCAGGCATAGCTGTCACTCCCGGGATCGGCTACGGGAGAGAGGGGGAGGGGTACATTAGACTGTCCCTGACTCTTCCCGATGATCGCCTGGACAAGGCAATCGACCGTTTATCAAACTGGTGCCGCTGAAGTTGCTGTCGTGGTGCCTCTCCCAGAGTCACCAGGGGAGCAACTTGCTCTGCCCCGGACCAGGCACAGGAGAAGAAGATAGGACACAGGACTTTCCCCACCCAGACTGACACAGAGCTAGCACTCCTAGTAGGGGTGGAAAGAAGGGCTTCCAATTACTGGTGGTCTGCAGCAGACTCCCTGCAAGAGTTGTCCGTGTTAGCGGAAACCGCCGGTGCCACTGTGGTGGGCACATTGACCCAGAAGCTGCAGGCTCCTTCATCTACTCACTACATAGGCAAGGGGAAGATCGCAGAACTGGTCAGCCTCAAGAAGGAATCCCCATACGACACCGTGATCTTTGACGATGAGCTTTCCCCGCGACAGCAGAGAAACCTTGAAGAGATACTGCAGGCCAAGGTTATCGACCGCACAGCTCTCATTCTCGACATATTCGCCAGACAGGCGCGGACTCGCGAAGGAAAACTCCAGGTCGAGCTAGCTCAGCATCAATACCTTCTTCCTCGTCTCATAGGCCAGTGGCCCCACCTGGAGCGCCTTGGCGGTGGGATAGGCACTAGAGGCCCCGGAGAATCACAGTTGGAGACCGATCGGCGTCTTATCAAAAGGCGCATCAACCAGCTGCGGCACGAGATACAAGACGTAAGGCGACATCGTTCTCTGTATCGGAGAAGACGCAAGGAACTAGCGGTGCCAATAGTAGCCATCGTTGGCTATGCTAACGCCGGCAAGAGCACGTTGTTCAACAGCCTGAGCGGAGCCGGGGTCGTTGCGGAAGACACGCTGTTCTCCACTCTCGATCCCGTAACGCGTCGTCTGAGCTTACCTGACGGACAGAGGCTCCTGATGACTGATACTGTTGGTTTCATCCAGAAACTGCCGCCATCAATCATCGCAGCGTTCAGGGCTACTCTGGAGGAACTGAGCGATTCTGATCTGCTCCTACACATCGTTGACATAACACACAACCATGCAGCGAATCAGTGCCGGACTGTAGAGGAAGTACTCGCCGAGCTACACCTTCAGGACAAACCTCGAATCACGGTGTTCAACAAACTAGATCTAGCTCTAGATGGAGAGCAAGAGCTGGAAATCTTGACCAAAGTCCCCTTTTTCGAAGAAGAAATCGCGCTGCCTGATGCAAACATAGCCCTGATCTCCGCCATCAAGGGATGGGGGGTAGGTGGACTCCTAGGCAAGATCGCCGCCCATATTGGACATGATCCAAGAGCAGGCTGACTTTGTCGCCTCCCTTCCTGATGGCGAGTCATTGAGACCAGTCTCAGGAGGCAAGAGTGGACTACATTAGAGTTCTGGAAGACCTCATCTCAATTGACACTTCCGTGCCACCGGGTTCGAATTATAGCGAGGCAGTTGACTACCTTCAGCCCCTATTTGAGAGACTGGGCTTCGAGGTCCAAAAAGTCGCCATTCCAGGAGAACACGCCCGGGGAAAGGAGGGCAGAGTCAGCTTGATCTGCCACAGGAGACAGATGGGAAGACCTCGGTTGATTCTCTACTCTCACATCGACGTGGTGCCCGCAGAGGGATGGGACGCGTTCAAACCCAGGGTAGAAAAGGGCAGGATCTACGGCCGCGGAGCAGCCGACATGAAAGGAGCAATCGTGGCCCTGCTTGTTGGTCTGGAGGCCGTCAAAGAGAAGCCGCTGAGATATGACACCTCGGCGATAGTCACCACCGACGAAGAAATAGGCCAGTCCGGGCAGCTTCGGTATCTGACTGGATTTCTGGAACCTGTTTCAGGAGCTGCGGTGTTCAGTCTTGATTCCAGCTTCGGATATGTTGCAATCGCCAACCTAGGCGTACTCCAAATGGACGTCAGGGTGAAAGGCCATTCTGTCCACTCTGGATTATCCCATCTGGGAGAAAACGCTGTAGAGAGAGCAAACCTCCTGGTGCAAGCTCTCCTCAGCACCAAGGAGAGGATAACTGAAAGAAAGTCAGACACAGATGTTCACCCCAGCACAGGGCTCACCAAGATGGAGGCTAGATTGAACATCAACAAGCTATCGGGAGGAACAGCAGTCAATATCATCCCCGACCAATGCCTAATATCGTTGGACCGAAGGCTGATTCCTGAAGAAAACGTGG
>Ga0114919_10000554_pt1 | contig 29218 bp, 18 predicted proteins | sample BlataG_FD_88682 | JGI IMG/M metagenome (GOLD analysis project Ga0114919, IMG submission 88682) | Deep subsurface microbial communities from Black Sea to uncover new lineages of life (NeLLi) - Black_00105 metaG | ecosystem: Environmental > Aquatic > Marine > Oceanic > Sediment | place: Atlantic... | reverse complement strand
CTGTATCAATATATAAAGACTTCATTTCATAGTTTCTCTTACTTTTAAAAGTAGGTAAATTTAAACATAATACTTAAAAAATATTTACTACTAAAAATAATAAACCGTCATTATTTTATAATAAATTGTAATCAATTTCAATTTAATAACTATAAATTTAAGAATAAATGAGTGAACTACAAACTATAAAATGAGTGAACTACAAACTATAAAGTGTTACTTAAATCAGTTACCAGCAACACTTCTAAAATTATTAGGAATTGCTCCTCCACTCGGTACTATTCCAGAACCCGTCCAATCTGTTATCGATCTCTATCAAGGTGTTGAAAGGATCAGTATAAATATCATAGATAATTTTGGCTTATTCGAACTCACATATCATAAACCACAATTTATGATTACTAATTCTCAAGCGATGTTACTTCTATCTACTAAAAATCCTTACACTTTAGGTGTTTTACATCAAATTATGTACGGTGGTTTTGATCCTGAACCCAACGGTTTTCATTTGTTAAGATATCTAAATGAGCACGGAAAAAAGACTTGTTTTGTCGGAAGAAAAAAAGATATAGAAAGGTACAATGGTGGGACTTATTCAGTCCCAAAAGATACTGACATGAGTACATGGGTGGAATCTGCAAAAATAATTAATAAGTTTGAGGTTTCTTGGATGCATTATTTGGATTTTGAAAATCTTCATAAACAACAACAAGCACTTAAACAAAGAACTCCTGAGGATTTAATTGATAAACTGATTTTGCGTACTGATAAGTGGATTTTAGGCAATTACAAACAGCTTAGAGATAATTCCTTGATGATAATACTAGGAGATCATGGTAGAGTGAAATTAAATTTAGAATACTCGGGCAAAATCGCCCAATGGCGAGAAGCGAGCGTCCCAATAGCCATTTTAATAAAAAAATAATTTAATACTATTTAAAAATAAATTTTAAGATGATTAAGATAGAGGAATACAAACGCTTTACAGTGTCTCTTCCAAAAGATTTATACGATAAATTCGAGGCATTTAGAAACAAAATAGGTATCTCAAGATCAGATAGTATAAGAAAAGCTATGCAATTTTTAATGGTTAGGGAAGAAAGTATTCCTGTTGCTTCTGTGAACGTTGTAGGATGCATTCCTATTATTATGTCGCACGAACATTTTATTGGAAAATCCGAAAAAGAAGACTCTCTCGAACATTCGCACGGAGTTAATCACGATCACGACTACCACGACCACAAATATGATTCTAGACCCGTTTATGCTTCAGTTCAGCAAACTGACGAAATACTAAAAAATGACATTCAACACCATTTTTATGACATCATTATTTCAACAATGCACATTCATTTAGAGTTTGAAAAATGTTTAGAAATTATTGCTGTTTCAGGACCATATAATCGCGTCAAAAATTTAAAAGAAGCGCTACAAAGGTTAAAAAGCGTAATATCTATTGATTTTTTCATCATTGATAAGAAATTTAAATAAATATTAGAAATGTAATTTTAATCATTATAAAATTTTAAAAGGAAGAGTTAAGAATAAAAAATTTCCTTCAAATATGAAAAGAAAAAGGATAAGGCGATTAGTGAAGTATTTTTTATTCCGTTAGGTCGTGTTAATTGTGTGTGTAAGAAATAATATACTTTTTTCTGTTTAAAAAGCAAAATACAGTGAAGAATTATTAATTTTTATAATAAGTTAAATTTAATCGATATTTAGAATTTATCGTCTATTAGGAGAGGTTATTTTTAAATAAAATTTAAAAAAAAAATTAAAGAATTATAAAGAATTAAATACTTTTTATAAAATCTTCTATAGATCTTTTTCTTGAACAGTTTTTCGTCCATTTGCTTTAGCACGGGCAATCGCTGCATCGAGAATGTTTACAATTGCTTCATTAAGAGCAGGACCATCAATTACATCCCCACTAGTGTTGCAATCTTTTGACTTTATGTACTCTCGAATTTTACTTTTAACAAATAGGACTTCAACTGGTTTTTTAGCCATTTTTTATTCCTCCTTTTATTATTTAAATAAGTTTTAAAATTAATTAGTGTTTAAAGTATATTTCTCCTTGCTTATATATAAAGTTAGTTGAAAAATCATCATAGAAGGTTAATATTCTTTGTTTACTAGCGATCTATAAAATATGAGTTAACCTTAATAAACACGAGTTACAGCCGATATTCAACATGATTTGCAATAATTAAGGTTATTAAAAGAATTTGATTTATTTTATTATTACGCCAGCCACATCTATAGAACCTTTTGAATTTTCTATACCTTCTAGCTTTATGTAATCTTCTAATGATCTCGAAGTTACAATTTGAGTGTATTCAGCAATTTGTTTTTCGATGTTTGGTGATAAATCTGGTCCTTTTTGTGTTTCAAGTATTTCATCTACTCTTTCCTTAGCAACTGTAATAATGTCTTTCGCGCCATTTTTCCTCCATATTCCTCTTTTCTCTCTGTTAACTAGCTTTGGCACAAATATTTCTTTTCTAGTGTTTTTAGCGGTGTGCTTTAACATTAAATAGTTTCTTTTTTCAGTTGCTACTTTTCTTATTTGATCTAAGGCGAGAGTTTCTTCAGTGACGGATATACCCTCTAATCCCCGTTTAATAATACCCGCCATTTCGTCGTCGATCACAAGTAATTCAAAAGATTCTGATAATAATGTTTCATATGTACCTGCACAAGTAATGAAATTGTGTCCAGCTGATGCCGCACAATATAATGTCATGAATCTTTCAAATCCATTTTGAACATCGAAACATTTTGAATCAGTTAGAGCTCCTGATCCCTTGGAGGGAATATTATAATAGTGAGCTAATTGAGCCGAAGCGATGGTAATAAGTGAAAATTCGATGGAACCATAAGCGGGGTTTCCATTAGTCGGATCCATTATCGTATTAGTAGATCCATATAAAATAGGGGTTCCGGGGTTAATTAACTGAGTTAGTACTATAGACGATAACACTTCCATGTTTGTTTGAACAAGCGTACCAGCTAGAGTAACTGGCGAAGTAGAACCCGCACTTGCTGCTGAGCTTATGAGCAGTGGCTGGTTATATTTAGCGAAAATAAAAAGACCATTAAGAAGGATTTTCGTTTGTAAAAGAGGAGATGTTGGGTTATATATGCCTAACAAGCGGGGTTTTTTAATTAACTCTTCTTCTCCATCTACAATAATGGAAACAAGATTTATCATATCCTGAGAAGCAGTCTTTCCATAACAAGCCATTCCATAAGGTTTATAGCTATGACGACCCCACTCACGTAATGTATGACAATGTAATTCAGTAAAAGGAACATCATGAGGCCACACATCAACCTGAGAGCAAACAATATGTTCTAACCCGTTTACAATTCGGATGTGATTTATAGCATCTTCAAGTGTGGTTTTTCTTACTCCTTTTTTTTTTGTAGAATCATTAATATTTACCGTGGCTCCCATAGTAGAAAAATTCAAATTAGACGTATTAACTGTTACTTGATAAGAACCGTCCGGACCATAAAGAGAAAAGGAATCTGGAACTTTCTTTAATTGTTCAGTAACTAAACTTTCTGGGAACCTAACAAATGTGCTCTTTTCTTTATTGTCAACAGTAGCCCCGTGTTCTTTAAGGAGCTTTATAGCTTCATCAGACTCAACTTTAACACCTAAAGATTCAAGCAATTCTATTGAAGAATCGTGGATGATCTGAATTTCATCTTTATTTAAAACTTTCAATTGATTTATTCGCATTTTAGATCAATAATTTTAATTCTTAAAAATTGATTGTTATAATTTATATAAGACATGCAAAAATTTTAACAATTAGGAACATACAAATGATTATTGAAGAGAGAATTAAAAATTTGAGATATGAGTATAAAAAAGGTAATTTTATCAAGAGCACCTGTGAGAATTTGTGATATAGGTGGTTGGACTGACACGTGGTTTTATCCTAAAGGTGCCGTTTTTAGCTTTTGTGTTGATCTTTATAGCAAAGTAGAACTAATGGAAAATGGATTGAATAAAATAAGAATTTTTGCCGAAGATTTCGAACAAAGCACTGAAATTATAAATTTTAAAGCAGTTGAATACGATGGAAATTTAGATTTATTAAAAGCCGCAGTTAAAAGGATGAATATTGAAAAAGGATTAGATATTAATGTGAGCGCAGACGCGCCTCCCGGATGTGGAACTGGCACTAGTGCGAGTATTGCTGTTACTTTAATTTCTGCGTTATCTAATTATAATCAAGTAGACTTAACTAATTATGAAATTGCGCAATTAGCCCATAGACTTGAAACTGAAGAGTTAAACTTGGAAAGTGGAGTGCAAGATCAGTTTGCTGCGTCTTATGGAGGAATAAATTTTATGGAGATTGATTATCCTAACGTTAAAATATCAGGCGTCAAAATTAACGATAAAAGAATTAGAGAATTAGAAAGCCAATTTTTATTGTTATTTTTAGGTTCGAGAAGCTCAAATGAAATTCATAGAGCTGTTATAGAAAAATTCAAAAAGAGAGAACAAAATACTATTAATTCGTTTGAGATTATGAAAAATTGTGCGTGGGAAATGAAACGGGCAATAAATTCTGATTTAACAAGTATAGGAAAAATTATGAATAAAAATTGGGAAGCGCAAAAAAGACTCCATCCATTAATGGTCAACGCAAGCATTAAAAACGCAGAAAAAATATCAAAAGATAATGGTGCTCTTGGCTTTAAATGCAATGGGGCTGGAGGTGGCGGTTCAGCAACCATACTAGCAGAAATTGGTCATGAAAACCAAATTAGAGAGAAGTTGATTGAGAAAGGATATACGATACTTCCATGTAAATTATGTTTTAAGGGAGTTCGTAGCGTTATAACTTAGGGATTTGCGGGATCATTTGATTCAGATTTATAAGTATAAATTTTCGACATGATCTAAACAATAAGAAATAACCTAACTAGCGCTCTTGTTAACTAAGTTATCGAAAAGTTTGTTCTTTTTATAGTTTGATTTTAACAATTTAATATGGGTATTCCCGGCAATTCTGCAATAGTTACAAAGATCAAAAGAACATCTGATAAACTGAATATACATAATTTATTCATATTCAATAAATCTGGTATATGTATCTATGGCTTAAATCTTACAAATTTGTACCCCATAGAGCAAGAACAATTAATCTCCTCATACTTTACAGCTTTAATGTCTTTTACTAAAGAGCTTATCGGAGATAAGATTAAAACGGTTGAAATGGGTGGAGGTATAAAATTAGTAGTTTTTGAAAAAAAGAATTTATACTACAACCTTCTGTGTAATACGATCGAAAATTGGCAGCTTTTAGAAGAAATAATTTCCAAAATCCACACTAAATTTTCAGAATACGTTATTAAAAACGATATAAAAACCGATTTAGAATACATCTATGATGAGCAATTAAATTATCTCATTGAAGACATTATTAGGGAACCCTTTAGTAGCGAATTTGATTTAATCAAAGAAGATGAAATTATTAACTTACTCAAAGAACTCCACTTAAACGATGACATTAAGGGCGTTATTCTTTTAACTAATATAGGTAAAGTAATTTTTTCCTCTTTCAATAAGATGATTATAAAAGATTTTTTAAAGGAGGTCGATTTTAGAGTGAAAATTTGTAATAATACTATTCTAAAATTATTTTACACCTCTAAGAACAACGAACTAATTTTTTCTGAGAATGTAAATGATCTATATATATTAATTCTTATCTTCGACGCCAAAATTAGATTTGGAATGGCAGAATTTTATTTACAGAAAGTTGTAAAGAAGATAATAAATTTACTAGAAGCAAAAGAAAGCCCACTCCTTTAGGTGTGGGATGAATTTTGCAAGAAATCTCTAAATTATCACTCGCTATACTTAAATAACTGGTCCTTTCTATATTAAAAATAGATCGATAACCAAGATCTCTACCGCAGGAACTGCGGGAAGTTAAGCGTTTGGAGACGCTGTAAGACTCAAGTATAGCATATCATTGAGCAAGCTCCGATGAAATACGAATCCAATGCCTTTAGACGATGGTAGTTCAATTAATGATTAGTATTAGAAAATCATATTTCTAATATGTCTATTTTTAGCAATTTCATGATTTGTTGCTAAATTTCGCGATTCAAAAAAGATTATTAATTATAAAATGCAACTTAAAATATTTTGAAATATAATTCATAATAAAAATTTAATGAGTGAACTTTAATATGACAAAGTCAGAAGAAGATTTAAAAACCGCTTTTGCGGGTGAATCTCAAGCCAATAGAAAGTACCTAGCTTTTGCAAAAAAAGCAGAACAAGACGGTCTTCCAGGAGTAGCGCGGTTATTTAGAGCTGCTGCGGCTGCAGAAACAGTGCACGCACATAACCACTTGCGTGCTATGGGAGGCATCAAGTCTACTACCGAAAACTTAAAAGAAGCAATTGAGGGTGAATATTACGAATTTACAAAAATGTACCCTGATTTCATTAACGACGCCAAAACGGAAGAAAATAAAAGCGCAGAAAGAACTTTTAACCTTGCTAACGATGTGGAGAAGATACATCATAAACTTTATCAAAAGGCTTTAGAATTAGTTGAAAGCGGTAAAGATTTAGAGGAGGGGCCAATGTATGTATGTTCTGTATGTGGATATACGCACGAAGGAGATCCTCCAGACCAATGCCCAGTTTGTAAAGCTCCTAAACAAGTATTTAATAAAATCGATTAAAACTAATCTAATTTTTTTTTTTATTTGTAATCTAGATTATCCACGGTTTGTAGCCATCTTGGACTTTTTGGAAATAGCTATCAATTGAAAAATTCAAATCCTTTTCAGCCCTTCTTAAAGCGCCCATATTAGCACCATTAAAGTAATATTGTAGGAGTAATTCGGATATATTTTTATCTCCTAATGATATTAAAGCCTGTAATCTCGCGTTATTTACGATTTTTTTTGGGTTTTTAAATTTAATTAAGGCAATATTTTTTAACGCTACTTCTAAAGTTTTAAGTTTCAATTTTAAATCACTAAGATTATTTGATAAATAAAAGTGACATTTATTTCCGTAGGGAGTATTTAGCTTAGGAACAAACGGATTAACGTTAACCTTAAGTTCATTCCTCGTAAAGCCAATTTTCTTAATGGATTTCAAAAGATTTATAATTTCTAAAACATCATCATCGGTTTCGTTTGGCAACCCTACTAGAAAATAAAACTTTACTTTTTTTATCTTAGATTCTTTAATTTGGTTTAAAACTTGCAAAATCTTCTCGTTAGATATTTTTTTTCCTAAATCGTATCGTAGCGATTCTGTTCCCGTTTCTGGAGCAATAGTAATCGTTTTAACATCGTTTTTTTCGAATATTTTAATGATTTTAGGCGTAATATGTTCTAAACGAATTGAAGGGATGCTAAAGTTCTTGCCTTTATTGATTATAAACTCGCATATTTCACCAAATTTAGGATGGGAGGATATGCAAGATCCAATTAGACTAATTTTTTTAAAATTTGAATATTTTATACCTTCTTCAATGTTTTTAATTATCTCCTCATAACTCTTGTTTCTAAACGGAGAATTGTGGAAAGAAGATAAACAGAATTTGCATTGATACGGACAACCTCTATTAACTTCAATAAAATAGTTTTCTTCAAATATCTTATTATTATTATCATTCTTAGCTAATAATTGAAATTGTGGTGTAGGAGATTCATCTAGATTTTTTAAAACTGCTCGATTTGTTTGATTATCGAGAGCTGGTATATAAATACCTTCTACATTTTTTACTCGATCAAGAAATAATTGAAAATTAATTTTTTTTAATTTGTAATCCATGAAAACATCAAAAAATATATTTAGATTTGGTTCAGCATCACCGATAAAGAAGAGATCAAAAACCTTACTCAATGGTAAAGGATTTGAAGTTACTGCGGGCCCTCCACCAATTATGAGGGGATAATTTATTACATTACGAGAGTAAGAATCGTGACGTTTTTTTGCATCTAATGGGATTTGAGATTTGTCTAAAATCCATAAAATATTTCTATAATCGTTTTCATAATGAACTGAGAATCCTAAAATGTCAAAATCTTTAGGTAAAACCTTATTTTCTATACTTCGAAGGCGGTCAATGGAAGAAAGATCTTTAGATGCTGGAAATTTTATTTTTTCAGGAAGGTAAATTCGCTCGCATACAGCTCTTTCGTTGGAGTTAATTAAATGATAAAGTAATCTGATTGAATAGGAAGATATTCCCAATTTATAATTGTTTGGATATATTAGACCAAAAGATAGGTCAACAGTTCTCCAATCTTTAATAATTACGCTTTCTTCATACATAATAAAAACCTCTTAAAAGATTAAGAACTTTAAGAGATTATACAATAGGTTCTTGTTCTGATTTTAATTTTTTAATTTCTTCCACAATTAAAGGTAAAATAGTACCTGTTTTGTGGTGAATTACAACCGCTGCTTTTTCATCCAAATGAGTTGGTTGATCATTTACAATTATTAATTTTCCTTTTTCCCTTAGCGTATAGAGGGGTAGATCGCATATAGGGGCAACTGAGAGGGAGGAGCCTACAATTAACATGGCATCTGCTTTTTTAGCTAAAGCTTGAGATTGGAATATTTCAAATCTAGGTAATCCTTCTCCAAACAATACAACTGAAGGTTTGAGTGGAGCTGAGCAAAATTCGCATTGTGGCCCCGTTTTTTTCTCTTTCTTCAATTTACGATAAATCTGCTCTTTTGTATAAGAGGCTTTACAACCTAGACAATTGAATCTATTAATACTTCCATGTACTTCATAAACAATTATAGAGCCAGCTTTTTGATGAAGTTCATCAATATTTTGAGTAATGACAGCTTTAATTAAATCCATCTTCTCGAGTTCTGCAAGAGCACAATGTCCTGGATTTGGTTTTGCTTTGAATAGGTTTGGGGCAACTTTTTGTGCCAACTCCCAGAATTTGGCGGGATTTTTTAAGAGACTTTCCAATGTGCCAAATGTTTCAATCGGAAACTTCTTCCAAATGCCATCTTCCCCTCTAAAGTCAGGAATTCCAGATTCCGTAGAAACTCCCGCCCCAGATAAAGCAATAGCTTCTTTAGAATTTAATAATAGTTCTGCTGCTTGGTGAATTTTTTTCTTTTCAATTATTCGTAGAATTTTCATTTAATTTACCTAATGAATATTATTCAAAGGATCGATTTTTAAACTATACTCTTAAATTTCAATTATTTTAATTATATTTTTTGAAATTATTAAAAGTTAATTGTTATGTAAGTTCGAAAAAAACTAAAATTACTAAAATTAAAATATATCTTATATTTCTTTTATTTAAATTTGATTTATTCAAAAAAAATTAAAATATTCTTTAATTTTAGTTCTTAAAGAAAGAGCTTATCTATTAAACTATTATTTTTATAGCGATCTTTTATATGATAACCGGGTTTGCCATCATTTTAGATGATGAAGTCCTATATGTTTCGAACGAGAATAAATATCCTTCATTTGAGATTGTATTATTTGTAGAAATGTTAATTAGTAGCATTAATCCAAAAAATTTTTGGCGCTTAACTAATATCTATTTCGAAGGAGAGACTGGGAAAGAACGAATGATAATTAAACATATTGTCACAGAAAGCGACCAAAATCTGTTTTTTTGCATTACTGGCGACTTTTTATCGAACTCTGAAGAAGTTAGTAAAATGATGGCTGAATATTTTGAAAAAGTTTCTGCCAATTATGAAACTCCAGAAAAGATTAAAGAAGCATCTACAAAATCTGAATTCACAAAAGTTATTAAGCTAATTACGGGGTATTTATGGGATAAATATCGAGACCCCTTAGAAGATGAAAATATCGAATTGAAATGTGTTGATACTGAAAACAAGATAATTTATTGCGGAATATCAACTCAAGGGCTACCTATAATTTCTCAATTGTATGATCAAACGCTTCTAATTAATTTTCATAGAGAAATTACTCCTGAAAACCTTGATTTATTTAGTTCTAATCTTTCAGCAAAATTAGCAACCATCGCCATGAATACCCAAATTCGAGCGAAGACAAATATAAAAGAGATCCATTTTAATGATTTAGAAGACAACGGTTGCAAAAAATTAATACTGTACAGTGAAATCAACGATTATTCTTTAGATTTTATCGCCTCTGGAGATATCGTTAAAATTAAAGAAATATTTAAGCATTTACTAGAAAAGATATCCCAAGAACAAGTATTAGAAAAAGAATTCTTAGGGGATTTAAAACCCTATAGGTCGTTAAAAACTCATCTTGATAATGTGATTGAAAAGTTTGATCAATAATTTCTAAAAGTTATAATCTATTTAGCTAAAATTTTTTTCGAGATTTTAAAAATTTATTTTAAACTAAAAAATATTTAAGAATATTAAAAGTAAGTTTATTCAGTACCTTCTTCTTTCGTTTTAGGTGCGGGTTCTTCGGTTTTATTTGTTATTTTTTTGTTATTTTTCGAACGAGTAAACTTCTTAACATTAATTCTTTCTGTTCTTTTTATATCGCTTTTTCGAGATCTCTTTACTTCGACTTCAACAACTTCAAATTCTTCGTCTTTTGCAATATAAAGCTTATCTTCTCCTCCCTCAGGGACACTAACTAGTTTACTCTTGATTATTTTAGAACTTGAAAGGGGATATATTGTTTTAGCTATTCGTTTAATCTGATTAGAGAATTCAGAATAAATCATACCTGTTATGAACTTCTCGTGATTAAGTGATTTAGCAAATTCTTTTAAAATTTCTCTTATTATTTTCCGAATTACAATCTGTTGTGAACTGCGAGCCCTTTGTATTGTCGTACATATTGCCGTCAATCGGAAGACATAGTTGTCCTTAGTTGTTAAATTCATTATTGTTTGGATTTTAGAACTCCCTCTTCCAATTAATGATCTTACGAAATCATTAGTGTAAGAATGACCCAAAAATATAGATTGTGCTTGACCTGATTCAGGATTAATACTGTCCACTTTAAAATTTAATTTTAAACTAATATCGTTATAACTATTTGAGAAATCGTATAATAAAGTTTCGATTGTTCTTCCGATTAAAGTGTTCTCCATCCCGATAATTTCTCCTATGGGTTTAAAGTCGAAACTCTTAGGAGCTAAAATTTGATACCACGTCTTATCTTTAAATGTAACTTTCCTTAGTTTAGGTTTCTTTTTCCTAACTTTTTGACTCATAACTTACGTTTACCTCATAACGATTGTTCTGATTTTTTCTGGGTCGTATTTGAAATCTGCTTTTATTACCTTTTTCGATTTATAATACTTAATCAAACGATATATCTTACTTTCTGTTCTTTGGAGCCCTTTGCGTGAATCAATATCCTTATGATTTGATTCTAAGTGTTTTCGAAGTTTGAGCGCTTTTTTAACTAAATTAGTTAGATCCTCTGGAAGTGGCGCTTCAATATCATGTTCTTTAAAAATTTGATTAATGGATTTACCAGTAACTACTTTTACTAATGGAACACCATGACTATCCCTTAATTTCACTCCTATTAACGATTGAGAAAACCCTTTCCTAGCTAGTTTAACAACTTCGTTTTCAGCTTCTTCAGAAGAGAGTTCTACCCATACGGGCTTCTCCAATCTTGCTGGTCGAGTACTACCGGACTTTCCCTTCTTTCTTGAGTGCATTCGAGCCATTTTTTGCTTCTCAGTTTATAAAATAATTAATACATTTAGTATTGTTGATAAAATTAAAAAAGAATCATATAAATTAAAATTTTTGAATTTAGCAAATTCAAACCATAGAAGCTAAAGAAATTTATTTTTTTCTTGTATTTAGTTAATAATTCTGATTTCTAATCATTTTATATACATCTCGTACAGATTCATGCCCGATATCTCCTCCTGCCCCTGAACCTCCAACACTATCACCTGTAATATACAATTTTTTAATACCCTTAATAACATTGCCCGGTCTTTTGAATTTATGTTGTTCTATGTTTACCTCAACACCATCAACCATTTCGAAAAACAATGGTCTTTCATGTAATAAATATTGTTCGAGATCAGGAAAGAATCTTAAAATATTATCCCTTAATCTTTGGTGAATCTCTATCATCTTATTTTTATCCTTGATATCCTCTAAATTGGCCGCAGTAAAGAATGTCATTAATGATTTCCCTTTTGGTGCGACTTCTGGAGATAAATTAGATGGAATAAAACCGAATGCTAAAGGGTTATCAAAGAAGATTATTCCATTTATATCACTAATTGGTTTTGATAAGCAAAAGTCTATTGAAACACCAGCAGTCGGTCTTAGAGATTTACATTTTTCAATGATTTTTTTTTCGCATAAAGTCTCATCTAATATGGTAAATAATTGTTGAATTGGAATAGTTGAGATTATTGTTTTCCCATGTATCAGTTTATCCTTAGTAGAAACACCTATTGCTGTTGAATCCTCTACAATAATCTTATTCACCGCCTCATTCAATCTAATTTCTCCACCATTATCCTTAATTTTGTTTAGAAAAGCATTAAAGATTGATCCCCAACCTCCCTTTGGGTAAGAAACACTTCCCAATTCCAAGACTCTACTAAAATTATGTAATAATTCTCCCGCTGAAGATCTATCTGGAAAGGGATTTACTTGAATTGCAGAACTTGCCATTATTAAAAATTTTTGAAGAGAGGGAACAATTTTTTCTTGATCAAACCATTGTATCAACGATAGATCGTATAGTTTCTCGAAATCTTTAACACTCATTTTTCTTATTTTAATCATTAATTTTAATGTTTTAATCGTTGGAACCAATTTACTTTTTATTACTGCCATAATTCCACCAGAAGGAAAGATCGTTTTTGTTCCATCGTCTAAAAACGCCCACGAAGTTCCTGGTTTTATGAAAATAATTGGTTTATTAATTTCATTTAAAGAAGCTCCCAGAGCACTTTTTGGACCAAATCTTACGGGATGGGGGCCAAAATCTAGCTTAAAACCATTAATATCAACAACTCTTGCTCTTCCTCCTATCTTTTTGCCTTTTTCCAGCACTAATACTTTCCCGTGTTGAGACAATAATGCTCCTATGTGCAAACCAGCTATCCCTGCCCCAATTACGATATAATCATATTTTTCAATCATAATAATCCTTATATATTAAATCTAACAATATTTTAATTTGCTATATATCTAAATAAATCTTAAGAAATTATAGTAATTATGGATGATGCAATAGATACGATTTATTTTATTACATGTAATAATTACAAATTTAATGAAATTGAAAGAATGTTCCAAAAAGAGGAGATATCTTATATGTTAAGGCAAAGTACTATTGATACAACAGAAATTCAAGCGACAAGTATTAAAGAAGTAGCTCTTTTTAAGTTAAACAGCGTAAAAGGAAAGTTTAACAATTCCTATTTCATTGAAGACGCTGGCTTTTTTATTGATGTTCCTCTTAACGGTTTTCCTGGCGTTTATTCTAAATTCGTATTAAATACAATTGGAAACAAGGGAATTCTAAAACTTATAGATAAGTTCAAAAATACTAAAGCCCATTTTGAAACAGTCATCGCTCTTTACTTTCAACCATTAAACAAAACGTTATTATTTGAAGGTAGTGTCGAAGGAAAAGTCTCAGATACAATTAAAGGTACAAATGGATTTGGTTTTGATCCTATCTTTATTTCCAATGAAATCCCAACAAATACATTTGCGGAATTAACCACCGAAGAAAAGAATTCCGTTTCGCACCGCGGAAAGGCTTGGAAAAAATTGATTGAATTTCTAAAAGAAAATCAATAACAAGTTAAAACGTCTGGCGGAAGATATCCATAACACTTTGCCTACTTAATTTTATTAAAACTAAGTACATTCCTAAAACTCCAAATGTAATTGAAAGAGTAAAAACCCTTATTAAAACATCCACAGGAATTGCAAATACAATTGGCATCTCAGTCATCAATCCCAAATTCGTTTCCATCAGGTAGGCGCAATAAGTACCTATTATTGTTCCCATAGCCCCGCTGCTCAACATTATGATGAAACTTTCAATCAAGAATAAATTCCTTACATCTCTAGCTTTCATACCAAGGGATCTCAAAATACCGATTTCAAACTTTCGTTCAGAAATAACTGCATACATAGTACTAACTAATCCGAAGATTGCGATAACTATAGCGAACCATAGGACGATCTCCATCAAACTACTTTGTCTTTCAAACATATCTTGCATGAAGTTGATTTTTGATATGGCATCATCTAGAAAAAAATCTTTATCAGATGATAGGTTTTGTATTTCTTCTTTTGTTGTTTTGATATTTTCTTCGGAATCGTCTAATAATTTGATGAAGACTTTATCCACAATCATATTTGGACCGCCAGCATCCTCAACATTCATTAAACGCATGTAATTATCTAAGGATACCATTATACCTCCACCATCTGCTGTAGCTTCAGAACTTTTAAAGTTGGTAAATCCCGGCATCCCTCCTGAGATGCCTACGACGCGGAAAAGCGTAATATTTCCTGGATCGTTAGGAACTTGAGGATTGAAGAATGTTAATCGTATATATTCGCCCACTTCGCTTACTCCAAGAACGCTAGCGAGAGAATTAGCGATAATGCAGGTGTTGTTATAATCGAAAATTTGAGTAAATGAATAATTAAAACCACTTTCCGGGCTACTCCAAATCATAAGCTCTCTATCCATCAAATTATAATACTCCTCTTCAATACCAATGAACCCAACTTCCATTTCATCGAAGTTAGCAGTGTCGGCAGCTTTTACTTGAAATTTTGTTTCTGCTTGTGCGGAATAAAACTCAAAAATGTTTAAGAACGCTTCGTTGATAGATTCTTCATCAAAACTTGGACTGCTATCGCCGAAGTCAAATATTACAGACATAACAGCTGTAATATCAAACATATTGTACATTATTAACGCTGTTTGGTCTATTCCTTGAATAGAGTTGAGTTCTTGGATCATATCTAAGGTAACTGCGTTAACATCAGATTCTAACCCTTGGTTAATTAAAACCAAATCAGAACCATATTGAAATCTTAAATTTAACGACATATTTTTTGATTCCATTTCGGTAACACTTGTAATAAAAAAAATAAAAGAAAAACTAATGGCAAACATTACAATTGTGCTTGTATTACGCCTTCTGTTTCTTTTTAGAGAGATTTTAATAATATTAGCATACTTTTTAATTAATGGTGTAATTGCTCCAATAAGTAAACTCTGAATAAATGGTATAATTCCCACCGATGCGAATACCAATCCAAGTAATATAGCTGCAATAAGTCCAATAAAAAAGCCAGCAATTAGCATAAAATTTCCTGTTATAAAGACGCTTGGTAGTAAAATAAAAACAAGCATACCGATTGTAGCAAGAGAGCTTCCAATTAGAAAACTCCTAACATTCATACTTCCTTCCTTTTTTACTTCCCATCCTTCTTCTTTTTTATGAAATGGTGTAATAGATTTTATAATATCAATTTTCGCAGTTTTAAAAGCTGGTAACAACGAAACGACTAAAGAAACAATGGATCCTATTGAAAAAGCCAAAATAATTGTCTGAGGTTGGATTACATACTCCATATTTTGGATTGGAAAATTCATTACAATGAATAAATAGTCTACTATTGGGGGCGTAAATATTATTCCTATAATAATTCCTAATGTAGCCCCTACGACTCCTATTAATACGCCTTCAAAGACAACCATCTTGACAGGGAATGTCTTTTTTCCTCCCACAACTCTTAGAATGCCATATTCTCTTACTCTTTCTTCAGTAGAGGTTGAAAGTATTGAATTTATTAAAATCGCTGTAATGAGCATAGATATACCCGTAATAAACCAAAAGATAATAGTCATTCCAATTAACATGAATTGTTGAGCACTTAATTCATCTAATTTTGGCATTGATACCGAATATATATTTGGATCCAATCTCTGTTGAATTCTAGTTCCTATCTCTCTTATTTTCCTTTTTGTAATATCTATATCGCTAACATCGTATATTGACTGTGGATTTTCAAATGTTCCCATAATCAAATTAATTTCTCCCTCTCTTTGCAAAAACGATTGGGCTTGTTGTAAGTTAATGATTATTAAAGCATTTTCAAATTCTGTAAATTTTAAATCTTGCTTGCAAATTGCGACAACTTCAACATCTAAACTATATTGTTGGTAATCCAAATGTATTAAATCCCCTAAACTAACATTTAATAATTCTGCTACAGTCCATAAGATGGTACATTCTCCCATTCCAGGTTCGCTGGTATAAATTTCACCCGTTTCTGTGCCATTTTGATTAACTAAATTTAAATTTCCCATATGGCCATTATTTGCTTCTTTAATAAAGTCAATCCCGTAGATTTGTAAGGTACCATTTGAATCTGTTTTATCAGAAGATACTTTTACGAGCATCATTATTCTCGGGAAAAGTTCTTCTACGCCATTAATATCTTGCAATTCGTCATCTATGATGGTTTCATCAAAGAAAGGGTCAAATGTTATGTCCGTTTTCATTGCTCGTGAAATAATTATATCCGAACTTCCTGTTGTGCTTGTAATTAATCCCATATAATTATACGACATCGTATTGTTCACCATTCCTATTGCAGTTAAAAGGATTATTGAAACAGTGATGCCTCCTATGCCAAATAATGCTTTGGCGCGATCTCTTTTAATATTGAGCCAAGTATGTCTTAAAAATTGTAACCTTATTTTTAATCTAAACCTATATAAATAATTTTTCAAACTCAATTTTTCCAGCTTTTACTAGTTTAATTTAACTTAAGGGTCTAATATGCTAAATTTTTTACTTTTAAATTCATATTTTCTTAGAAGTTTATCTTCTTGATTTAAAATATCTTTAATCTCTTCTTTCTCACGTTTTATTAACCGAACGCCTTCGCATTTTTTGTTTTTACAATAATATTCATTGCTCGGTTCGTCTTTAAAGTACCACTTTCCGCAATTCATACAATTGTATGCTACATAAATTTGATCGTGTTCGCATACTGGGCATATATAGTTGAATTTATTAGATTCAAACCACGATCTACAAAACTTACAGTGAAGAATTAATGGTCTTTCTTGTTCGTCTGTAGTTTCTATTAACTCTATCCTCTTGATTATTTGATCTTTATCAATATGTTTTAACCTTATTTTCTCAGCATTTGAATTTTTACGATTTTTAATCCAAACCTTACCTCTTTTCTCAGCAATAAAATATGATATTATACCGATTACTAGAACACTTGCTATAATTATTAACCATACCCCCCACGTACGCAGATCTATAAATCCATTATCTACTACGACGGATATAGAGGATTCGGCTCTATTACCTTCTTTATCAAATGCTACAACTTTTATATCGTACCGACCGTCTTTGTATAGTGTTGTATCCCATTGGAATGTTAAAATACCTATTGCTTGATCGAAATTAAGTAAATTACTATCAACGATTTTGTTGTTAATATATATGTATATCCTTGAATTGTCTAATTCAACATCATCGCTGACATTTGATACCAATGTAGTAATCGCACTGACCAATTCGTCATTTGAAGGACTAAGAATCTCAATATTAGGAGTAACAAAATCTGTTGACTTATTATAACCTATATAAATGTTTGATAACAACCATCCATGCCCAAGTCCAGTAGTAATATCGTTGGTAGACAAAGTAAACATAATCATTACATCTTCATCAGAATATTGCGAAATATCCAACGATTCATTTCCAGAAAGAACCTCGCTATCGAAGAAATATTCTTTAAGAATAACCCAACTTTCACCAAAATTTTTTGATATCGAAACTGTACATTTATCGAGTTCATCAAGATCTAAAAAGAATTCATTTTGTAAAGAAATATCAAAATAATACTTTAAGTAAACCTTATATTCACCTCTAAGATGTAAGGGGTGTGTAATTAGGTTAATATCCCAATTCGTCTCGTAACCTTGATCAAGGCTACCAAAACTTTGCCCTAAACCTCCATAAATATATGATTGCGTAAAACGAGAAGTTATGTGCCATGTATTGTCTCCTTTTAACCACGAAGTTAATTCTTTTTGTATGGGAAGCCCTAAAATATAATATTCTGATAAGAAATCGCTTGAAAATTCGTATCCAATCAATTTATCATTTCGATTTACATTAAAATCAAACACATCAGGGTTTTGAAAACTGAACAATGAATTATCTTGGTTATAATAACTAGTTGAATCTTGAAATTTTCCATCAAATACATGAAACCTGAAAGAAAGATCAGAAAGATTACCAATAACTAATGATTTAACAAATAGAATCCCGCGATTTCCGGTAGGATTGGAACTAATGTTCCAATCTCCAAATAAATTTATCATAGAGTAATTATTATTGTCAATCTCAAAGTATACAAATTCGGGATAATTTCCATCAAAATCGAAATATCTACAAGAGAATGTAAAGCTGTCGTATTTAAAACCTTGCGTCGCGAGTATGTTCTCCTCGAGAACAAAATCGATTTCTGGAGAATAAAAGTTGGTATGGTTCTCTAAAGAAAAATAGTCCACCATTAGTCCTTTGTAATTAATAGGATCAAACTCATCATCTAGCAATGCGAGGAATCTAAATTGCACATAATTACCAATATATTGCGTTATATTTATTTCCTCGAGGAACCAATCTCTTTCTTCATTTGTATAAGTTTTCAAAGTAATCCAACCAGTCCAATTTGGGTTAATTTGCAAATACATAAAATCTCCAGAATTTATACTTGTTCTTAAACCAAACTTAGCAAAAACTTGAGTAAAATTCTTATTAACCTGTGTTATGTTAAATAAAGGACTTCTTAAAGAACCATTTGGAAAAGGGTCTGTAATAAGATATGGTTGATAAGTGTAATTCGAAGGATAATTGTGATCTCTACCAAAATATATTGCTGACCACTCCTCAGAATATAATAGTGAACGATCGTCATTTTGATTGGACTGCGTTAGCAAACCCCAACCAGTTCCATTATACATCCAACCGCTGTATCCCTCGTTAAAATCATTAGCGTAAGGAAATGTCTCACTATCCGTTGGAAATTCAATTGTGATATTCAATTCTCCAGATTGGGGATATCTCGTTTGGCGTAAACCATCGCTAGCAGTAAAATAATAGTGGTATGTATTAGGAGTAGAAAACTTTACCAAATTACTTGTAAAAATAGCTCCATTAGTATAGTTGCTGTCCAATTCGTTTAATTGAAATAAACTATAATTTTCTGAAGTTTCAATAATATGTACAAGTACTTCTTGTGGAGGTACATTTAAACTATCATTATCAAAATATTCTATGTAAAACCTATAACTATCAATAGTATAGTTATTTGCGGGATCATTTCCATAAAATTCTTGAACACCCATAACAGTAGCATTTTTCGTTCCACCAAAATAAGTAATTTCAGGAACTTTTAACTCCGGAGCAAACTCATTTTTTACATTTGAGACATTTAATGCAAAGCTACTACTGCCCTCAATAGCTTTTATAATTACTATACATTCAGTTTGATTATACTTCGGTGTGAAATAAAATGAATCGAAATCACCATACCATTTTTGTGATGATTGTAATAAGATTGGCTCCCCATATTGACTAGATTCATTTGCGAATAAAAATAAATCAAAATCAGCATTATCGTTTACACCAGTTAAATTAAATAGATATTGGATATCTTCTTGTAGTGTAATTTTTCTAGCAAAAACATGATTACCAAGAGGGTCTTGCTCCGAATTAATTAAATTATTAATCACAGTTTGATTTACTTTAATATTTTTAGTTAACGCATCAATAGCGGCTTGTATGTTTAACCTTCCGTATCCTTCATGTTCATCTTTTAAACTATTTAACAATCCAGTATATTCCGATGGGGAGTAATTACTTTCATCAATTTCTGTTTCGGGATCGTCTTCTCTTTCAAGAGTCGTTTCTGAAGCAGTCATTAGTAAAATCGCTTTAAGTATTTTTACCCATTTCGACAAATCCTGATTATCCCATTCTGTCCAACTACCCCATTTTGCGTCTATTAATATATTAATTGCTGCTGAAACAATCGCAGTAGAAATTGATGTGCCATATGATGCGGTAGATTCATTCGATTTTGCATCTGCGCTTATTAGCGAGCGGTGGCCCGGTAATTTACTACCTCCTGGAGCAACTATATCTGGTTTTAGAACGTTATTCCCTACATCCTGCCCCATACTACTATAAGATGTTATTTGATCCTTATCATTGATTGCTCCAACGACAATCGCGTTTTTATTCATACCTAACTTATTAAAAGGTTTTGAACCTTCAACCCCTTTATTTCCCGCGGCAATTACCACTAAAATATGGTTTTCAATTACCTCATCAATTACTGCGTTAATGGCGGAAACATCCTCTCCTAAAGTACCAATGCTTAAACAAACACTAACGATTTGATGTTGCGTTCGATTATGAATTACACTTGCCATCGCTGATATTAAATCAGACACATACCCCTTTCCAGTTTGGTTTACGATCTTGTATGCCAGTATATTAGTTGCGTTCGCTATTCCTGTAAAATGATTGAAATTTTCAGTATATGATTCTGGAAAGAACGAAACAGACGAATTGAACGAAAACAAAGGAATAGAACTAGCTTTTTTGTGATACTTTATGTACAAATCGTAAATTCCTCGTTCGGTTTGAGGAACACTATGACTAAATGAATAATACTCGTCAGGGTTTTGAATGTGAGACGAGTTTACTAAACTAGAATTAAGATATAACTCAAACCAAAATCCATCTATCTCGCTTAATTGAAAATTACTTGTGGAATTTATTGCGATAATCGAATCTGATTTTGATATATTAGTGGAAAAGATTTTTACTGAATAGTTTTTAGAAGGCAAGAATTCGTCAAAAAGATCTAAATGAGAATAATTGCCGTATAAATTCACAATTGAAGGACTGCTAGAATTATAAGCTGAAGTACCAGTGCCTGCTATAACTGAAGATATGAATGTGCCATGACCATTCTCATCCGTCATCGGATCTTGACTAATAAAATTCTGCCAACCTATAATTCTACCTTGTAAAAATTCATGGTTAAGATTTACACCACTGTCCAAAACAGCAATAGAAGAATTTGTATTTCCATTATAACCATTTATATACCATGTTGAATTAACTGATTGGGTTTGAATACTTGCATAATTCATTTGAACTTCAATAATTTCATCAGTTTCTATGTTTATATCTGGAACCGCGCTTTTATAATTAGAAATGTTTTCTATAGGAATTACTCCTGCGAATCCTGAAAAATTATTAAACAAATCGTTCCATTCTTCGTTTTCTTTAAAATTTCCTCCATAAAATTCAAACTTATTTTTAGCATCGGCATCAAATGTGGATTCATTAAAAAATACGATAACAGATTTTTTACCATTATTTGAACTCTGTAGATCGTCGACACTCTCTTGTTTTCCAAAATCTAATTTATATGGAATTATTAAATTAAAAATAACACTCATTCCCACAGTCGATCCTATGATAAGAAATAAAATAAGTGGGAATTTAATTAGTTTCTTCAGCTAATAGATTCCCCTCCATATTCTTTTTCTACAATTTCTTCACTATAAATCTTAGAAATTGAATTAAATCTATCTCTTAAAGTATTCTCAATTTTTAGAACGGTACTGCTGCCAGAAACATTGAAAAGCATTAGCTCGTTCCGTTGAAGTTCGTACTTTTTGGCTTTATATTTTTTTGTTTTCCAAATGAAAATGGTTAAAACTGTTAAAGAAATTAACATTGGACCTAAAACGAAAAAGATTTGAATTATTTCTGGAATTACTACTTTAACCTCGACTAAATTAGAAGTATCCTTGGCCTTCAATAGGTAATAATACTCAATACTGGCAGGGTTTAACTTTAATAAGGCTTGAGTTATAGCTTGAATTTTATATGTAAAGGTTATATTCTCTCCTGATTGCAAATACGAGATTGTGTTAATAAGACTACCACTTATTAAGTTGAATTCGATTTCTGTAAAGCTAATAATGTCGTTGATGCTTATATTTTTAGCACTAATTGTTCCAACGTTTTTAACATTAAGTTCAACGGTTATAATGTCCCCAATTTCAATTTGGTTCTTATCAACTGATTTACTAATTGAAAAATTAATTCTCCCTAATATTAATGGTTCTGAAGAAGCAATTTGAACCAAATTATTGTTTGAATTCTTCATATAATTAATGGAAGGATAAAAGTACCCTTTCCAATCGCGTTTAATTAGAGTTATGTTACAGGATTTAATTTCATTATATCCTATCTCCGCTAGGATTAAATCTCCACTATCTATTCGTGCTAAATCCCCAAACTGATCGTTCATTGAAACAGTTAAGCTTTGAATGTCAAATCCTTCAATGCCGTTGTTTTTAACGTAAACGGACAAGTTCAGTTCCTCTCCTATAGAGGGAGCAAGATTCGAAGCATTAAAATAAATCTCTATTGTTTTAATATAGGGAAAACGAGTTAAATAATCAACGGGAGCGGAAAAACAGACCTGATTAGGATGAGTTTCTAAGATAGTTGAATTTAAATTTTGGATATGTTCTGGGGTGCTATAACTAATATTTGTACTGCTAATTACTGCAGTATTTGGAATGTAAAAAGAAAATCTTACTTGCTTTTCTGTGTAAGGAGCAAGTTCAGCTATATTATATTTTAAGTAATTTTCTTCAATAGTAAAGTCTATTGGATCGTAAATTATTCCTGGAATTAGTATTGAAATGTTTATGTTATTAGCAAAATCAGAACCTATGTTTCTAAAAACTAATGTAAGGGTATTAATCTCTCCCACTTTTGAGCTATAACTTGTTAAATAAGAATAGGAAACAATTGAAGCCATATCATAAGTACTTAAAGATATTGAATTTGAGGTTCTTATGTATTCAACTTTTCCCCTTAAAGAAGTATAGATGACTCTCGATCCTAATACTTTATATTCATTAACATCTCTATAATAAAGTTCTACATCTAAGTCATTTATTGAAATATTAAAAAGGCTTGTACTAATACCCTTTATTTTTAATATGATTGTATGATTATCTCGCGTTGTAGGATCAAACAGCCAATCTAATGTTCCTTGATTTTTTATAAATGAAAATGTTGATGTATTATTAACTGTTGACGTCAAATACGCGGATATATCTTGAAATTCTTCTGTAGAAAAATTAAAAACTTCAAATTCCAAAACATTACTAGGATCGGTGAAATTGATAATAATTGAAACTCTATCTAGAGAATTATTAATTAAATCTATATTTGTCGTATTCTGAAAAAGAAATTGAATCTCAATTTCATGTTGGTCTACATATTTTTCTTCTGATTCGATAATCCAGTCTTCTTCGTCGTTAGCCAATGCCATTTGAGGCGAGGTTTCTTCGATCGAAACGCCTGAAATTATCGAGGGTAATTCTGGAAATGTTTCTTTAATCGTGAAATTGTAATTGTAAAATTGAGAAAAAGTGTCAAACCCTTCAATGGAAAAATTGTCAAAAGTATACGAAATTATCTCATTTGGCTCTAATTTCCAATTATCATAGTCCCAAATACTATCTTCATTAGTGAAAGTTTCTTTTAGAGAATCCGAAGGTATTCCTATTGATTCTAAAGCAGATATCAATTGTGGATTACCAATTGCTATTAGATCAATCACATTGTTCATGTTTTCATTATATGGTAGAAGGTTAGAGAAATTACTAAGGTTTGGATAATAAGTATCAATTAAACCGGTTCCTGTGGTATCAAAATAAAAAATCCGAGGGTCCTCGTCAAAATTAAAAAAATCTTCTAATGAATCATATTGACCTGAATATTCAACTCTTACCACCTCCCAAATAGCATCTTTAAGTTCTTCGTCAAGCCCTAAAATTACGCCTATAGGCCCTACAATTATTGAAAATGCGTCGTCTAATTCTATCGGGATTGGAGTAGGAACGCCCCATGCGGTTTCGTTTCCTACATTTTTTGCTGTTATATTAAAAGAAAAGGTGTTATAAACTCCAAATGATGCGTTTTCCCCAATTAAATCTTTAGTAATAAGTAAATTTGGTTCTGAATTCGAGACTTTATATGTAATTACAAAATCTTCGATAGGATTCAATATTCCTGTAGGAATTCCTGGTAAACCTTGCCATCCAAGTAGATGTAAAAAATTTATAATGTCATTAGGGTCATTTAAATTTACAGGTTTGACATAATTTTGTTTAAATCCTTTTTCATCAACCCAAATTAATTCAAATGAATAATCCTTTAATGCTTGAACGTCGAAATCAACATCCGCATAGAACGTCAATAAAGCTATTTGTTCTAACAAAAAATCGTAAAAGGTGAAATATTTAGGTGTTTCATCTACTATTTCAGTGCAAAATATATTAATATCTATTTCGCTCATAAAGGCTCCCATTAAGGCTATAAATATTTTTTCACTTGGTTGAAGTGGTTCGCCTTGATAACCTAAAGCGTCCCATAGATTAAATTTATACTCATTTTCGCCTATTTTCTTAATACTCTCACTTAAACCCTCGTATTGTACCATTAAACTTGTGTAATGGGATTCGTTTGACAAAGTTAAACCGCTAAACATATCACCAAAACCTTCAGAATCTTCTTGAGTAGTTTGATTTGAATCTAAAGCATCTGAAAAGTTACCAACTGAAACGCTTGAAAACTGCTCGAATATATTATCAACCTCAAAATTTTCTAAATACGCTAAATCGAGAGAATCAAAGTTAAAATTAACTTGATCTATAGATTCGGTTATACCTTTATCTAATAAATCTATAGAATTTACTAAAAGAAATGTCGAGGATAAATGTTGACTATTTATGTATTCTTCAGATGTTAAACGTTCAACATCCAACGCTTTCCAATACCCATCCATAGGAAGATTAGTAGTGATTTCGTGAAAATAAATGTCCCAATCGGGATAATAACCAACGAAAGGAAAAAGGTATGGGTTAGATACGTTAACCATGATAAGGTCAATTTCAAATTTTCTTTTTATGATTTCGAGAGCTCTCTCTGCCCTTAATTTAGCGTCATCTTCGTTTATTTCTTCGTCGTAATAAAGGAATCCAGAAAAACTGTTGAAAGTCATTTCATATTGCCTATTAAAACCATCTTCATTTATGATACGCGGAAAAATTTCAGGTGTAATTCCATTCGATACACTAAAGAGAACATTGCACTTATAAAATGCGGGGTCTCTAGTGTCAAAACGGGGCAATATGCTTGTGTCATTAGTAAAAAGGGACTGCTTTATGACGGACTTGTTTCCCGCAACAAAAGCATTAATCTGTTCAGCATAAAGATCTGTTCCTGCAATGTCAGATGGATTTATTAAATCCCATTTAAAATATTTGTCATTTTCTATTTTAGGAGCAATGATTTTTTCCTTAAAATTTATATAAAGCGGAGTAGAAAGAAAACTCAAAATTAATACAAAAACAATTATTTTATTAAATCTTCTCATTTTTTTCTAAGCCTCCTTACATAGTTTCTCTGTAAATATCAACAATTTTCTTTTTCCGGGATTTTTTTAATAATACATTCAATCCAATCAAAATAAATATAATTGAAATCGTAAAAATTGCAATCATATCTGATAACGGAAAAGTGAGAATATTTGGTAAATCACTCATTAAATTCATTGATGTAGTTAATAATAATCCGGTTGTCCATCCCACAATGACACCTACCGTTCCACTACTCAACATTATAATTAATGATTCGATAGTGAACAGTTTAGTTATTTCCTTTCCTTTCAATCCTAACGTTCTAATGATTCCAATTTCCTTTTTTCTTTCGATTATTGTAGAATAAGAAGATGAGAGCAATCCAAAAAGGCATATAACTATCGTTGCATCTAAAGTTATCGTAAAAAATACGTCTATAATCGTGAAAAAAAACTGTTGTTGTGTAACCTCTTGTTGTAAGTTAATAACATCAAAATCATAATTTTGCTTGTTCTCTATTTCTAATTGGCTTTTAATCGAAAAACTTAGTGTATCTAAATTGAGTTTAATAAATACTTTATCTAAATACGGGATAGGAGGGATATCCATAATATTCATATAAACATTTTGTGAAATCATAACACCTCCCATATGTGCCGATGCGCTTGATCTGCCAAATTCCGCAGAAAAACCTGGCATAACGGCTGCTATTCCAACTACTTTAAACGGATGTATCTCAGATTCGTCGCCGCGTTGAATTACCATTCTTACAATATCGCCTAAATGCATATCTAAACTTGCAGAAATACCTTCGGAAATGATACATGTATATTCCTCTTGTTCCTCAAAAAGTTGCTCAAAAGACGATAAAATATCACCTTGGGTAAATTCTATATATTTTGATTTAATTGTAGAAGGATACACTTCATCAATTCCTATTAAACTAATTTCATGAACGGTTAAACCTGCATAATCGCCAATCTCTGCCGTGAATTCTTTACCTTCTTCTGAATAAATTTGTGTTAAATGGAAAGGGCTTGCAATTACCGTAGATACTCTTTCTATGCCCTCTATTTTTAGCAACTCAAATTTAAAGTCGCTTGTTAAGATTCTATTTGGATCTACAGAATATCCATTATCTTGACTACTTTTAAGCTCGTTAATTGAAACACTCATAAAGCCCCCTCCCCCTCCTCCAAAACCAAATTCTTCTGTTTCTTCCGTTCCGTGCCAACCTTGCGTTTCTATCACTAAATCAGCACCATAGCTAAGGTTTGCACCAAGCACTGTTTGACTCGACAAAAAACTAAATGCTCCTGCTGTAAATATCACGAAAGAAAAAGTAAAAGCAAAAGTAACAATTGTACTCGAATTTCTCCTTGCATATCTAAATATGAATATTTTATACACTGGTGCTAATTTTTTATTAAATATGTGAAAAAACTCAATAAAAAATCTTAAAATCAATGGTAATAATCCTAGTCCTGTTAGTGTCATTCCGATTAAAAATAGTATAAGGAGAGCTATTAATGTACCTGACATTAGTGCAAAATCTCCAGTTGTCAGTATTCTTGGAATAACAAAAAGAACAAAAGCACCGTTAGCAGCTAAGATAATACCAACAATTAATAATTTATAATTTACAGGAGTCTTTTTTCGAAGCTTATATAATACATCTTCCTTACGATAAGGGTGAATCGAATCAATTAATTGAAGTTTCATTACTTTTAACGCTGGAGAGATGCTTACTACAAGTCCAACACTTACTCCTATTATATATGAAAATAAAATAGACCAAATTGTAATAGAAAACGATAAGTTGCCGGTTAAACCGGGTATGGATTCTGCCACTACAGCTCCTGCTATGGGGAGAACTACGTATTGAGTTGCCAGTTGGGCAAAAATAATACCTAATATCGTTCCAAAATTACATAGGATCATTCCTTGAACTAAAACTATTATTAGATTATACTTCTTAGTAGCACCTAAAGTTCTAAAGATTCCGAATTCTCTTATTCGTTCTTCCACAGAGGTTTTGAGTATTCCGTTTATTAACACTCCTGATATCAACATTGAGATCATCGATACAAAAACAAAAATTATTGTGATTCCAACGCTTAAATATTCTGAAAAGCCTAATACATTCAATTTGGGTAGATCGATATTATATTCATTAATTCCGATTAAAAGTTGGATTTTACCAGCTAAATCTTTCACTATGTTTTCAGAACCTTCAATATCTCTTGCGTCATACAGGTTTAGACCTTTTTTTAATGTAAGAATTAATTCATTACATTTTCCATTGAATGTTTCATATCCAAAAAGATCATAAAGCGTATTGATATCAACAACTATTAATGGTTGATTTGCATAACTTATAGGCCATTTTAATTGAAAATCAAAAATTTTATCAATTGTAAAATTTTTAACTCTATCTATTTTATTACCATCATGCCACAAACCCATCCTTATTTCAATTGTATCGTTTTCCGCGTATTTTATATCATCATTGAAATCATAATAAATAGCGCAGTGATATAAGGGTAGACTCGATAAATCTAACAATTCAGTTAAACCGGGTTTAACAAAACTACCAAATGTCAATTTATTTTCCAAAGTGAAATTTATTCCTGAGATATATACTCCTTTACTTTCACTCATCAATTCTTGAGTTTCGAACCCTTTTGAAATGTTTACATTACCTCTCAAACTCATTCTTGGTATGAAGCCTCCAATATCATCCATATTGTTTTGTATTGTTTCTACTATTGGTTGATAATCAAAATAATTAGAACGATTGTCGGGTTCACCATTGTAATGTCTTACGCGGATATTAAAATCTTGCTGGCCCGCGTCTATACTAAGGTAATTAACAAAAGTTACTGAAATTGAATCAGATAAAAAAAGAACTAATGCCAAAAGTCCCACAGAAATCATTACACCGGCGATAGCAAAAGTTGTTCGGACTTTATGACGTGAAAGGTCTTTAAATGCGTATTTAAATACTAATTTAATACTAGTCATTTGAATTAAAAATTTTCTATATTTATATTAAATATTCACATAGACGAATTTCTTTAATTTAAAAACAATGTATCTCCTGTAACATTTCCATTAATATTATTCTCTTGTAATAATTCTACCAAAATATCGTTAAAATGCTCTGGTAAGTTCATAATAATTAGGTTTGGAATAGAATTTTTAATATCACTTACTTTAATCTGATTTTTTCCTTGATTCGCAAAAAGATATCTAAAAATCATATTTTTACATTTTTCTTTATTTATTTCGGCTTCTTGTTTTCTTTTTATTTGCATGTTTTCTGTTTCTTTCAAGCCTCCAATTTTTCCTTCATGGGTTAACTTTCCATCTCTCATGTGATAAACTTTAGTAGCGAATTCAGAAACTGCAGCATCGTGAGATACCGATATAAATGTTGCTCCTTTTTTATTCAGATCTCTAATAAGGTTCAAAATCATAATTCCGGTCTTGGAGTCTAAGTCACCAGTCGGTTCGTCGAGAATTACTATGGCTGGATCGTTAGCAAATGCTCTTGCAATTGCTACCCTTTGTTGTTCCCCACCGCTTAATTCTGAAGGAGCGTGATGCGAACGTTCTTCTAAACCAACAAGACTTAATAAATCCAAAGCTTTCTTTTTCTTTCCTCGTTTACTTAATTT
>Ga0114919_10000552_pt1 | contig 29247 bp, 33 predicted proteins | sample BlataG_FD_88682 | JGI IMG/M metagenome (GOLD analysis project Ga0114919, IMG submission 88682) | Deep subsurface microbial communities from Black Sea to uncover new lineages of life (NeLLi) - Black_00105 metaG | ecosystem: Environmental > Aquatic > Marine > Oceanic > Sediment | place: Atlantic... | reverse complement strand
TGGAAGCGACCGGACCGGCCAGGGAAATGACCGAGCCTGCTCAAGCAGCGCCGGCTCGGGGACGGTGAAAGTCTCGTCGCGGAGCGAGGATACGCCCAACGCTCCTCGAGCGTTCACCGACCCCCTTCGCCTCGCCAACCGGACTGTGACTTGATGGAAGCCGGGAGCGGAAGCGACCGGACCGGCCAGGGCTGCTAACCGCCCGGCCCCTGCTCTTCAATGAACGTATAGCCCAGCGGCGTGAGGGGCCGAGAAAAATCACGGATCAGGTCGAGGCCGCGGTCAATCAGGCTGGTCCGCGGGTCGAACTGATAGACATCACGATCCTGTCCGCCTGGCTTGTAGATCTGGATGGCAAACGGCATCAGGTCTGCAGTCTGAAGAATGAGTTCGACCTTGGAAAAGTTCGCAGCATCGACCTGAAATCTTGGCCGGGCCTCCAGCCAGACCTGATCGGTGACGCCGGGCGGGGTGATGATCCGCATGACATACCGCTTCTTCAGCGTGGCGGCCTTGGCTCCGAAGACGAACGGCAGCGGCCCTTCACTGATCGCCTTGCCGCGCATTTCGGGCGGCAGTTTGGTTTCCCGCAGCTGTCGCTCAGGATGGCGAAATTCATAGATGCTGCTGCCATTGCAAACCCAGTGTTCGCCTGTTCCGGAGGGCCGCGATTCATACTGGCGTTGCTCGGGGTTCCACTGCTTTGATGACTTCACCCGAAACAGCCCCTTGTCCGGAGCGGCGTACTTGATTTCACCCGTGCTCTCCGAGAAGGCGAGCCGCTCACCTGCCGCGTCGGCGGGGCTCCAGGCGTTGTATTCCCACTTATAGAAGGTGCAGGACCAGGTCGTGACCCGAGCATTCCGGGCCTCCCAGGCGTTGAGCAGTTGATCAAGTGCCGCCTGCTGCTGCGGGGAGAGCTGGGGAACCTGCGGGGGGGCGGCCTGCTGTCCTTGGGGCTGCTGGGCGACACTCACCAACGGGCAGAGCCCGACCAGCAACAGGACCCAGCAGCTGGCCATGAGCCCGGACGTGCATGAAAACAGGCGGTGGGCGGGGACTGGGGGCACGATTGAATTCTCCAAGGGAACGACCGGACTCTAGCAACCCTCCAGAGTGATCGCGAGGTCTGTTTGCCGGCGGGAAACCCGGGCTATCAGGTCTTCGCGGCAGCCTCAACGGCGGCCTGCAACTGCCTGAGTTCGCGGGCAAAGCCACCGGAGAGAATCGGAAAACGACACCAGGCCTTCGGGTCGAGGCTCTCGTCGTCAAGGTGAAACGATGGTGCGTACCGCTCCCGCTTCCACTGGTTCCGGGCCCAAAGCAGAAAGAACCTTTCGGTCCAGTCCGCCAGCTGATGAAGAGACTGCTGCGGGTAATCGAGTCGCAACTGCTGCCAAATCTCAACCGGTATCTGCCGATCGCGGATGGCGTACCGCTCAATCCGATCGAGCACCTCATAGGGCATTAAGTCGGTCTCGTCGGTCTGGCCAGCATCGGGCGGCCGCAGCTCCGCTGTCGGTTGTTGAGCTGTTACTGCAGCTACCGCAGAAATAGGCCCGAGTCCGTCCGGCCCCTGCTGCTCAAGCCAGACCAACCACCGCCGCAGGAACGCCTTGTCGATTCCGGCAAGCGGCGCAATTCCTCCGGCCGTATCACCGTCCATGGTCGCATAGCCAACCGCTGCTTCAGAGCGGTTGCTTGTCGAGACCAGCAGGGCCCCCAGCAGGTTTGCCAGCATCCAGACCCCTGGGGCCCGCGCCCGAGCTTGAATGTTCTGAAGCGCAAGATCATCACGACTCCAATCAAGCTGCCGACCGATCGCCTGCTCGACCAGCCGCTCGTAGCCCTGTACGAGTGGTTCAACGTCGAACACATGAAAGTTCGCCCCGACCGCCTCCGCGAGCCCTTCGGCGGCCTGCCGGGTCACCGAACCGGAATGGGCAGTGGCCTGGTAGACGCAGGTCACAAGCCGAGAGACCAACTGCCTTACTGCCGGTGTGGCAAACCCACCAGCCGCCTTATCGACAAGGATCTGACTGACCGAATCATCCACAACACCAAGCCGGCCAGCAGCGGCGGGACCGAACTCGTCAACAACCAGAGCGATGCCAATGGCGGCCAGGCAGATGACAGCCGATGAATCGGCTCCACCACTCGCGCTGACAACGAATCCCCTGCTCCGGCTCTTCCGCAAGCTGTCGATTAAGCCAAGTGCAACCGCTCTGGTGAACTCCTCTTCTTTGGCTGCGGTAGCCGTTCCTGCTCGCCGCTCCCAGGCGGACCGACGATCGACTGGCATTGACGGCGTGGCTGCCGCGACACGTGGCAACACAAAATCGAGTCCGACACACTCATCACCAGCACCGGCCCCAGCTTCGCGCAGGAACCGCGACTGCGCCAACCGAATGGCGTCGAGGTCGACGATCCCGTCTGTGACGGTCTGGTCCCCAAACCCAAAACGGTGGCCGCAGGCGACCAGGCCAGCGGGGGTGGCAATGAGAGTACCGCCGTCGTAAACCACCCGGCCGGCTTCGTTACCCAGCAGATTTGCATACACATAGGCGGCCGCGTAAGCCCGCGCACCCTCCAGTACAAACCTCCGCCGAACATCCTCTTTTCCGAAGGCAAAATGGCTGGCCGAGGGATTCATGATCAGATCGACCCCACGGGCGGCTAGCCGGCCACCGGGCCGATCTGCAGCCCAGGCATCCTCGCAGATTTCAAAACCGATCCGGACGCCACCGCAGTTGAACCGCAGATCGCCAATTGGCACCTGGCGGTCGGCAATGGCGACCACACCGCGACGGCCCGCTGGCCAACGACGAAACCAGCGGGGCTCATAGTGCAGGCCTTCACCAGCCAGATGCTGCTTGGCCACCAAGCCGACCAGCCGACCATCAACCAAAACGGCCGTCGCGTCATAGATGCCGCTTTCCCAACGGACCGGCAGGCCAACAGCTAGCACCAGCCCACAACTGGCGGGCTCAAGCTCCAGCAACACCGTGGTCGCCATGTCGAGTACACCAGCCGCATGGAAAGCGTCTTCGCAGCCATAGCCACTGATGCAGAGTTCAGGGCAACAGAGCACGGCAATCTCGCGCTGCCGAGCCTCAACGCAGGCAGCGATGATCCGGTCACGGTTGCCGTCCCAATCGAGCGGCGTCTGATTGAGGGCTGCGGCCCCCAGGCGAATTCGATCCACGGTTGAGCTCACGGCCGCTCGAATGGGGCCTCCTCGAGATAGGTGTAGCCGCCGAGGCCCTCCTCGTAAAATCGCAAGAAGCGGCCAGCCTGTCCATCACCGATCCGGCCCTCCCGCACCGCCTGCTCGATTGAGGACCGCAGTTGCTTGACCAGTTCGGCCGGGTCGAACTCGACATAGTCGAGCACCTCGCGGACGGTATCACCTTTGATGACGGCATCGACGATCGCCTCTCCCCGCTCATCGGTGCTGACATGAACCGCATGGGTGTCACCGAACAGGTTGTGAAGGTCTCCCAAAATCTCCTGATAGGCGCCAATCAGAAACGCACCCAGGTAGTAGGGCTCATTTTGCCAAGCGTGCAGCGGCAACGTACGCTTGACATCGCGGCGATCAATGAATTGATCGATCTTCCCGTCCGAGTCGCAGGTAACGTCCCCAAGCACCGCCGACCGGCCGGGCCGCTCAGCAAGCCGGTGGATCGGCATCACCGGAAAAAGCTGTTTGATGGCCCACGAGTCGGGAATCGATTGAAACAGCGAGAAATTACAGAAATAGGTATCGCAGAGCGTAGCGGCAAGGGCATCGATCTCCTCAGGCACAAACTCCAGCTGCCGAGCCAGTTTCGTCACCTTGCGACAGATCGCCCAGTAGAGATTCTCGACCATCGATCGCTGGTCGAGCGGCAGGTAGCCGGTTGCGAAAAGGTTCATGGCGGTATCAAGCGACTGCTGGGCATCATGGTACGACTCCAACAGATTCCGCACATTGACATCGCGGTAGGTCTCAAGCAGATCCTGCACCGGCTGCTCAAGCTCCTCCGGCTGTGGTTCGTCGGCCCGCTGATCGGTCTGCTCTGAGACGCCCAACACACTGAAGACCAGCATACTGTGGTAGGCGACCACCGCCCGGCCGCTCTCTGAAATGATTATCGGGTGGTCGATGCCGGCATCATCGCAAACGTTCTGCACATGAGTGACGACGTCATTGGCATATTCCTGCAGGCTGTAGTTCACACTCGATTCAAAGTTGGTTTGTGAGCCGTCATAATCAACGCCCAGACCACCACCAACATCGAGGTACCGCAGCCCAGCCCCGCGTTTTGCCAATTCAACATAGACGCGGGCTGCTTCGTTAAGGGCCGCTTTGATGTGACGGATGTTGGTGATCTGGCTCCCCTGATGGTAGTGAAGCAACTGAAAACAGTCGGCCATGCCCCGGGCTGCCAACAGGTCGAGCCCCCGCATTAACTCACCGACCGTCAGGCCAAACTTGCTGCGGAAGCCACCGGATGCCTGCCACCGGCCACTCCCGCGAGTGGCCAGTTTCACCCGCATCCCAATCTTGGGCCTGACCCCGAGCCGCTCGGACTGGTCGAGAATCTGCTCAAGTTCGGAGAACCGTTCAACCACCGGCATGATCTGACGGCCGATCTTCTGGGCGAGCATCGCCATCTCGATGAACTCGGCATCTTTGAAGCCGTTACAGATGATGGGCGTATCGTTGTCTGCCAGGGCAATCACTGCTAGCAGCTCGGGCTTGCTGCCTGCTTCAAGCCCAAATCGGTAGGGCTGGCCGAACCGCAGCACCTCCTCAACGACTTGGCGTTGCTGGTTAACCTTGATCGGATAGACACAGCAATAGTCGCCGCGGTAGCCGCCGTCAGCCATCGCCTTGGCGAACGCGTCATGGATCTCCTGCAGGCGATGCTGCAAGATTTCACCAAACCGCAGCAGGATCGGCAGGTCAATTCCCCGCATCTGCAGCCGATCGACCAACTGCTTCAGGTCGATGCTGCGGTCTGCCTGCTTGTCCGGATGGACCAGCAGGTTGCCGTTAGGACCTACGGAGAAATACCCCTTCCCCCAACGGCTGACCTCATAGAGGTCGGCCGCGTCTGCCACCGTCCACGTTTCCACATCGAGATCAACCGCCATCGCACACCCGAAAAAACCCTACCTACGATCAGCTTCCACACGCGGCAAAAGTGTAGCGTTGTCCGTCGTCCGCGACAGCGGCCGCGGAGGCAGCCGATGCATTTTGTCAGGCCGGGCGGCACTGCTCCAGATTGTTGCCGAGGATCAGGCAACCAATTCAGAGATCACCCGGCCACCATTGGCGATCTTCATCGGCCGGCCATTTTTTGCCCGATAGCTCGTCTCAAGCGGAATGCCAAGCGCCTGCAAGACACTGGCCATGAGGTCCTGTGAAGAATAGGGCTCGCTGACCACTTCTCGCCCGTCAGCACTGGTCTCTCCAACCACCACGCCCCGTCTAAAGCCAGCACCACCCACCACCACGCTCCAACTGCGGGCCCAGTGGTCACGACCACCATTTCCATTGATTGTTGGAGTCCGGCTGAACTCTCCCATCCAGATGATGGCCGTATCATCGAGTAGTCCCCGATCGGCCAGATCAGCCACCAACGCACTCATGGCCTGGTCGAGCTCAGGCAGCTTCCGATCAGCCAGGGTGGTGAAGATATCGCTGTGATTGTCCCAGCCCCCGAGATTGACCTCAACAAACGGCACCCCAACCTCGACGAGTCGCCGAGCCATCAGGCAGCCGCGGCCAAAGTTGTTCTCACCGAAACGTTCCCGAACTTCCGCGGGCTCCTCAGCAACCTTGAAGGCATCGAGTTGACTGCTGGTCATCAGCCGCACCGTCTTTTCGACCACCTTCCGATGGTCGCCGGGCAGTGCCCCGCGATTCTCGCCCGTGAATCGGTCTTCGACCGCAGCAAGCATTCGCAATCGCTCGGCCAGCCGCTGCGGTTCGATCCCCATATCAAGGTTGCGAACCCGGCCATCGGGATTGACCACGAAAGGATCCCAAGCAGTTCCCAGAAAGCCCGAGCCGACGCTGCCGCCACCCACCGAAACGAATGGCGGAATCTCGAGGGCTTCGATCGCGTCGGCCATTTCATGAGCAATGACCGAGCCGTAGCTTGGGTGCTCAACATTCGGGTTCGGCACGAAACCGGTGTGCATGTAGTACCGACCCCGTTGGTGGTCAGCTTCACGGGTGCTCATTGAACGGACGATCGCAAGGTGGTGCATCTGCTGAGCAGTCAGCGGCATGTGCTCACTGATCGCGATCCCGTCGGCCGACGTGGAAATCTGCTTGAACGGCCCGCCGGTGGCCTGCCCCGGCTTAAGATCCCAGATATCCATGGTGCTCGGGCCGCCACCCATCCAGAGCAGGATGGCTGACTTGTGGCGCTTCTTCAGATCAGCGGCATTCGCCAACAACGACCGGGTGAAACAACTCGCGGGCCCAGCCAATGCTGCCATGCCAGCCAGGTGTGAAAGGAAGTGCCGACGCTGAAGGCCGGCGACAGGCAGTTGTTGATTCGGGTGAAAAACCATCGCGCGACTCCTGCCAGTTCAGTGATTGAGAATAAATTCGTTGGAATTCAGCAATGCCCACCAGACGTCCTGAAGGGCCTCAGCCGCCTTTCCTTCGCGGGCGAGTAGCAACCGATTGGCCTCCTGTAGCTCGACGGCCGACGGTCGGCGAGCCAGTGCGGCCAAGTAGAGGACGTTGATTTTGTCCCGATTCCGCAACGGGCCGCTGGCCACATCGTTGAGAAATCCTCCCTGATCAAGGTTGGTAGCCGTCTTGATCAGGTCACCATTGAAAAGCATCAGCACCTGTGGAATCGACCCATTGAAGGTGGTGCTGTCGTCTCCTTCGTCCGTGCCGAAGGCAATGACAAATTGTGAGAGCCAGCGGTCTCGCTGTCGGGCAGCCTCGGCCGCATCGCCCTCGTCAGCCTGGGTCGCCGTCAGCAGCGACTCATAGAGCTGTTCAGCTTGCATCTGCCGCGGATAAAACCGAGCAAACCGGGGTGGCTCGCCAAGTTGAGGAGCGTCGGGTTTGTTTCCGGCTTCAATGCGGCTTGACAGCGAATAGGGCTTCGAAAGCACGATCCATCGCATCAGTGACTTGAGGTCATAGCTGTACTGCTGCAGCCTTTCAGCCAGCCCATCAAGCAGCACCGGATGGGTGGGCCGGTTGTGGTCTCCAAAATCATCAATCGGCTTGGTAAAGCCATAGCCCAAAAAGTGGGCCCATAGCCTGTTGACAATCGCCTTTGAAAGCAGAGGGCTGCTCACCACCAAACGGGCCAACTCCTGACGACGGTTTGTCCCATACGGCTCACCGTCGGGCAGTTGACCGGGCAGCAGACCGCTGCGAGGAATTTCGGTGCCATCGATGAAAACGGGATAGGCGACCTTGACCAAGCCATTCCGCAGTTCGTAGTAAATTTCCGCTTCGCTGGGATTGCCTCCCTGGCCAGCAAAATCCTCATCAACAAGTTCGACCCAAGCGACTCGGCGGCCCCCGTCAAATCGCCGCAGGCCGCGGGCCTGCCGGAAGAAGGCATTCAGTTCCCAGAACTGGTTCTGCTTGACACCGCTGTTGAAAGGGTGATTGTGGCACTGGGTGCACTGCACCTGAAGCCCCAGAAAGATCTGGGCTGTTTTGGCCGTCGCCTGGATTCCCCCATCGGCAAGCTTGCCACTAAGAAAATTGGTCGCTCCATTGAACTGTTGGGCCCCTTCCCTGTCGGCGTTGTCACCGGTTGCGGTCAGGAGTTCTTCGACAAAACGATCGTATGGAACATTTGCCTTAAACGAGTCGCTGAGATAACGCCGCATCCCATCGCGATCGACCATACGATTATTTGTGTCGCGGCCAATCAGAATGGTCGTCCAGACATTCGCCCAATGCCGAGCGTATTCGGCCGCGTAATCATCCCCCAGCAGGCGGTCTACCAACCGTGTTGCCCGGTTTCGCTCCCGGGCTTTCAGGTAATCCTCAAGTTCGCCCAGGTTCGGAATCCGGCCGATAAGATCGAGGTAGACCCGTCGGCACCATTCGCCATCGGTCGCTGAAGCAGCCGGCTTCAGCCCAGTGTCGTCCCAGATCGCCTCGATCTGCGCATTGATGAAGGCAATCTGGGGAACACTTGAATCGGCAACTGGAGGGGCAGCGCTAGAATCAGATGGAGTTCCTCCAAACCCGAATGACACCACCCAGAGGATAACTGCGGGCACACTTTGCCTGCCCGCGGATAAGCATCGACCAGCAGTTTTTTCGGTTCCCATGCTGCAGTCCTCCGGAGCCAAGACTTAGTTCTATTGTCGGCCGACACTGGACAGCGGTCAACAAAAATGAACCGGAAGAACTTTAGGGGACGAGTCCAACAGTACCCAATGCCGGGCAACTCGTCAGGTCGCGGCTGGCTCGACGCGTGGAGCGGCTCTTCCCGTCGGTGCCATCTCACCGACAAACTCAAGAATCGCCCGAGGCCCGGCATCACCCAGCCGGGGCCGGGCAAGCTTCAAAATTCTCGTGTATCCGCCGGGACGGTCAGCAAATCGTGGAGCAATCGTGTCAAAGACCAGCCGTGTTGCCTGCTTGTCGCCAAGCAGTCGGAGCACTCGCCGCCTAGCCGTGACGGCCGGTGCCATCGCCTGAGCCCACTGCCGCCACTGCTCACTCTGCCGCCACTGCTTCCATTCGGCCGAATCCCTTTCGGCTGAGGTTGCAAGGCTGGCCGCTGCCTGCTGAGCAACGAGCCCACGACGGGCAATTGTGATGCACCGCTCCACTAGCGGACGGACTTCCTTGGCCTTTGCGAGCGTGGTGACGATCCGACCAGGAACCTTTGGTGCCCCCGGCTCACCCGGCTCATACTCCCGCTCGGTCAGCATCAAGGCTGAGGCCAAGTTCCGAAGCAACGCCCGCTGGTGAGACGGGCTGCGGCCGAGAATACGGCCTTTTCGGCGATGACGCATAGTATTTCCTCGTCTCAGATTTTATTCGTTGAATCACTCGTCGCAGAGGCAACAGGTGCAGTCTCCGCATTGACCACTACAGCCGGATTGGGAATTCTCAGGCATCGACCCCGGCTGTTGACCCCAGTTGCAGGCCAAGTTCGGCCAACACCTGCTTGATTTCTTCCACAGTATTTTCGCCGGCATTTTGCAGCGCCAGAATGTCCGCCTCTGTTTTCGCAACAAGATCGGCAACCGTTTCAATTCCTGCCGCGTACAGGCAATTCTTGGCCCGGACGTAATTCTCAAACAGAGGAGCGACCGCCATGCTCAACTTGCCTTCCAGCGGCGCCTCGAGACTGAGGAGGCCTTCACCACCCGCCCCATGGACGGCACTACCCGGTGAGGTGTAGCCGACAAATGGGTTGAGGTGCTTTCGCAGAATCTTGGCCGCCTCAACAAGTGCCATCTCTGGCGTAATCGTTCCGTCGGTCCAGATTTCAAGTGTTAGTTTGTCGTAATTGGTCTTTTGCCCCACTCGGGTCTCTTCAACCTCATACCGAACTCGCGTCACAGGGCTAAAAACGGCATCGACCGGAATGATGCCGATCTCGTGCCCCTCGGGGCTGTGCTCGCTGCTGGGAACATAGCCCCGCCCATTCTCCACAACCATCTCGAGTTCGAATGGAACATCATCCGTCAGCGTGGCCAGCACGAGATCTTTGTTGACGACCTCAACGGCCTCGTCAGTCAGAATGTCTGCTGCCGTCACCGGCCCCTTGGTGCTTTTCTCGACCCGAATGACCCGCGTTGAATCACTCTGGTTTTTCACCACCAGGCTTTTGACCGCCAGCACGATATCGGTGACATCTTCCAGGACGCCTTTAATCGTCGTGAACTCGTGGAGCGAACCCCCGAGTTTCATCTGAGTGACGGCACTTCCCTCAAGGCTTGACAACAGAATCCGCCGCAGGCTGTTGCCAACGGTCGTACCAAAACCGCGTTCAAAGGGTTCGGCGGTGAATTTGCCATAGGTACCGGTGAGGGTCTTACTGTCAGCCTCGACCGAGCCGGGAAGTTCGAGACCACGCCAGCGAATATGCATGGGGTTCTCCTTGGTGACGGGTGTGTTGAAAGGTGACGGGAGCGACCGAGGCCGACTACTTCGAACAGAGTTCGATGATCAGATTCGTCTGAACTGGAATTGAGACATCATCGGGAGCCGGAAGGCGATCAACCCGGGCTTCGGGAACACCATCTTCAGATCGGGACACAAAATCGGGCAAATCACGCCGAAATTCCGCAAGCGAAGCATGCGCTAGCTGCAGGCTCTTCGCTCGATTCTTGATGCGGATGAGGTCACCGGCACGCACAAGGTAACTCGGCACATCGACCCGACGACCATTCACGGTGATATGCCCGTGGGCCACCATCTGCCGAGCAGCGGCCCGCGAGGCCGCAAAACCAATTCGATGAACCACATTGTCGAGCCGCCGCTCGAGCAGCGACATCAATGTTTCGCCAGTATTGCCCGAACCCTTCTCTGCCCGATTGAAGTAGGTCCGGAACTGTCGCTCCAAAACCCCGTAGTAGTGCTTGACCTTCTGCTTTTCCCGCAACCTGAGACCATAATCCGTTGGTTTCGGCCGCCGCTTCTGCACCACCCCAGGCGGCGTCGGCCGGCGGTCAAAGGCGCACTTCGGGGTATCGCAGCGATTCCCCTTCAGAAAAAGTTTCAGCCCATCTCGGCGACAAAGCCGACATACGGGCCCAGTGATTCGTCCCATGTTCTCTTCCTCGGTCCAACCGACTCCATGCCAATTGGCTGCCCTGCGACAGCCGATGAATCTTGCTTACACACGCCGCTTCTTTGGAGGCCGACAGCCGTTGTGCGGCAGCGGGGTGATGTCCTCGATACTTTTCACGTTCATGCCCGCCGCCTGCAGAGCGGTAATGGCACTCTCGCGACCACTTCCCGGCCCCTTCACTCGGACATCAAGGTCTTTCACACCAAACTTTGCTGCTTTTTCAGCAGCCTGCTGGGCGGCCAACTGGCCGGCGAAGGGAGTTCCTTTCCGGCTTCCCTTGAAGCCACAGGTACCACCACTCGCCCAACAAAGCGTATCACCCCGGGGGTCGGTGATCGTGACCGTTGTGTTGTTGAAGGTTGCATCGATGAAAGCGATGCCGGAAGAAACGCTCTTCTTTTTCGACTTTGATGTCTTTGCCATTGTTCTGAAACCTTTAATGAAATTCTCCGGCGTCGGCTGCCGGCAGTCGCTGGATCAGGCTGACGGGGTAACGTTATTTCCTGAGAACACTGCGGTTACCGCAGATCCTTGACACCCTTCTTGCCGGCCACGGTCTTCTTTGGGCCCTTCCGCGTCCGAGCGTTGGTGCGTGTCCGCTGCCCCCGGACGGGCAGGCCCCGGCGGTGCCGAAGCCCACGATAGCAAGCGATATCTTTTAGGCGAGAAACACCCTGTGCAACCTGACGCCGCAACTGCCCCTCGACGACGTAGTCCTTGTCGAGCAGCGACGCCATTCGGGCCAACTCGTCTTCATGGAGGTCGCGTGCCTGCGACTCCGGACTCACACCCGCCTTCAAGCAGAGCTCCCGGGCGATTCGGGGGCCGACACCATAGAGGTACTGGAGCGAGTAGACAGTCTTTTTGTCAGAGGGAATATCAACGCCGAGAAGTCGTGGCATGGTGAGGCGATTCCGAGTGGGTATTCAGTTATCCGCTATCCGCGATTCAAATACGGGCCAACGGGTCAGGTCGTGGTCCCATCAAATGGCCGGTTGTTACCACACGATGGTGCGAACCGGCCCGGCCAAGGACAGTCCGCCATCTCATTGCCGCTATTGTTCGCCAAAACCTTCGTGCCACTCTGGCCAGGGACCAGAAGCGGCAGGGCAGACGGTTTAACAACAACGTGAATTTCCGCGTCTCCTACTAACCTGGTAGTGACCGCAGAAATCGATAATCCACCAATTGAATCATCCCTGACGCTGCTTGTGACGGGGGTTATCGCACAAAACAAAGACGACGCCGCGGCGGCGAACAATTTTGCATTTATCACACACCCGCTTGACGCTTGCCCGAACCTTCATCACACCCGTGACGCCATCGCGTCACACCTCACAGCGTTGGAAAATCAATTGACCTGGACACATTGAAGCCTTGGAGTATAGCGCCGGGGGGGAGGCCTTCACAAGTGGGCGACATTTTTCCCTGACAGTTGAGAAAAAAACACTAAAAACGTCGAATTTCCCGGACGGAGGCAACTGCTCGCGTTCCCCCTCGGCAGGCTCACCCCCGAGTTGCGGCGAGTCGCCGAGACGACTCGCTACGTTCGTCATCCGTGGGCGGAGCGGTGAGCACCTGAGGCCCCGCCTCGGTGATGGCCACGGTGTGTTCAAAGTGGGCACTCGGTTTGCCGTCGGCGGTCGACTGGGTCCAGTGGTCAGGCAAGGGCCGAACCCTCTTAGTGCCAAGATTGACCATCGGTTCAACTGCGATCACGAGACCCGGCTCAAGCTCAAAATCATGCTTTCGCCGAAAGGAAGGCGAGCAGAAATTTGGCACCTGCGGATCCTCGTGCATCTTTTTGCCGATGCCATGCCCGACGAAGTTCTCAACAACCGTGAAGCCGAAATCCCGGACATAGGTAGCCATTTCTGCCGCCACGTCGCCCCAGCGGTTCCTCGATGCCATCAGTTCAATGGCCAATGCAAGAACCCCGGACGTGCAACTGAGAAGCCTTTGAACCTCTTCGCTCACCTGACCGACCGGATGCGTGTAGGCCGAGTCACCACACCAGCCCTTGAGCCGACAGCCCGTGTCGATGCTGATGATATCACCCTCTCGCAACACACGGCTTCCTGGAATTCCATGAACAACTTCGTCGTTCACCGAAATACAGCAGACCGCTGGGAATGGCGTCTTCCCCGGAACGCCCTTGAAAAGCGGCGTCACCTGCTGTTCCTCAAAAAAACGCTCGACAGCAAGGTCAATCTCACCCGTCGTCACCCCTGGTCGCACCATCTCGGCGGCAATCTGATGGGCCTCCCATACGAGCAGCCCTGCTTTTCGCATTGCCGCGATCTCACGACTCGATTTCAGCGTCACCACGTTAACCCGAACTCCTCAGCTACGTTCATCAGATTCCAGTCGCGTCGGCAGAGTTGCCGGAATTGAAACGGCGTCGCATATCCCGCCAACCATGCAATCTTCCAGTTCTCGGTTCTACCGTCTCGCCCGACGAAATGCACGGATTGCTCGCCGGACCCGCTCGAAGATGTCATCAGCCGACCCCAAACCGTCGATGCTCACAAGTTTTCCCTGCCGGTCATAGTACTCCAGCAATGGCGCTGTCTGTCGCTCAAAACTCTCAATCCGCCGGGCAAAAATTTCTGGATTGTCGTCCTCTCTCTTTCGCGCAAGCATTCGCCGGACCAATTCGTCCCGGGGCACGGCAAGTTCGATGACGCCATCAACACTCATCGCCTGCCGCTCAAGCAGGTCATCAAGCATTTCTGCCTGCGTGATGGTGCGAGGAAAGCCATCGAGCAGGCAGCCCTTGCGGCAGTCGGGTGACTTCAGACGACGGGTCACGAGTCCCAGGATCAACTGATCGGGAACGAGCTGCCCATGACTCATGTAGCCCGCAGCCTCCAGCCCCTCGGCCGTACCCTGCTTGATCGCAGCCCGCAGCATCTCCCCAGTCGAAAGATGGGGGACTTCCAACATCTCTACCAACCGCTGACATTGCGTTCCCTTCCCGGCCCCCGGTGGTCCGATCAGGATTATCCGCATGGGGCAGTCAGGGGGAGAGAGGGTTCAAAAGTCACGGCGTATCACAGACGAGAGTTGCCAGGCTACTTTGGGCACTCCCAGAAACCAACTAGACCAACCTACGATGCCGAGCACAAGCCTTCCGCTTGATCACGATTTCTCCAGCAGTCCGCTGTAATTTCGCATCACCAGATGGCTGTCGATTTTCTGAACAAGATCGAACGCGACGCTCACGGCAATGAGTAGGCCGGTGCCGCCATAGAAGCTGGCGATCTGGACCGGAATTCCTAAAGCCCCGCTCACAATCGTCGGAATCACCGCAACCAGCGCCAGAAAACCCGCACCAACGTAGGTGATTCTTTCCATTACCCGCTCAAGATAGTCGGCCGTTCGCTTGCCCGGCCGGTAACCAGGAATGAACGCCCCAAAATTCTTGAGGTTGTCGGCCATTTCCTTCGGATTGAAGGTGATCGCCGTCCAGAAGTAGCAGAAAAAATAGATCAACGCGATGTAGCAAATATTGTAGAGATACGACTGCCCGCGGGTGAAGGAATCGTGCAGGCCAGCCAACACGGCGTTCCCCGGATAAGCATTGCTGAGATACTGAAAGAACATCTGCGGGAACAGCAGGAGTGAACTGGCAAAGATGATCGGCATGACACCGGCCTGATTAACCCGCAGTGGTAGATACTCGCGGGTTCCTCCGTAAACCCGTCGACCCCGCACATGCTTCGCGCTTTGGGTCGGAATCCGTCTCTGCCCCTGCGTCATAAAGACAACACCCGCAACAACACCGACAAACAAAGCGGCCAGCACCAGAATTTTCTCAATCCCCATCTTGCCACCACCACCACCAAGTTCGAGGCTCGTGTCGCCTGCGAGTGAAACAAGTGCACTCGGCATTGCCGCAAGAATGCCGGCCATGATCAATAGACTGATGCCGTTACCGATCCCGAACTCATCGATCTGCTCACCCAGCCACATCAGAAAAACCGTCCCAGCGGTCATGGTCATTACCGCCACAAACTGCCAACTCAGCGGCAGGCTACCGTCCACAAGAAAACTCGATTGGATCAGCGACGCTTCACCAATCTGGGTGTTGGACAGAAAGGCGACGTAGGCCCAACTCTGCAGAATGCAGATGCCGACTGTCGCATAACGGGTGTATTCGTTGATCTTCTTGCGGCCGGCCTCCCCTTCCTTTTGCAGCCGTTCAAGTGGCGGCCAAACCGTGCCGAGCAGCTGGAAAATGATGGACGCCGAAATGTAGGGCATGATGCCCAAGCCAAAGATGGTCGCCTGGGAGAGTTGGCTCGCCGAGAAAACGGCGACCGTTTTCAGCAGGTCACTGATCCCCCCCGATTCCTCGGCAAAGGCCCGCATGGCTGCTGGATCGACAATCGGCAACGGCACCTGCCAGCCAACTCGATAGATTGCAAGCAGGCCCAGCGTCAGCAGAATCTTTTGCCGTAATTCCGGAATCGTGAAGATGATTCTGATTTTTTCAAACACGCCGGTGACTCCGTTTCCTGATTTCAAAGACTTCCTGTCATTGCTCGGCCGCCTCCACCGACGTCCACCAACGCCGAAAACGCTCTCTCAATCTACTCCGAAGCGGCCGGATCCGACGATGGCGATTGGACTGGAGAAGACTTGGCCGAAGCGGTCTTTTTCCCACCCTTTACGACGGGCGCTGGACCGGGAACTTCGTTCACGCTGCCACCAGCAGCCAAAATTTTCTCCCTCGCCTGCTTGCTGAATGCGTGCGCAGAGACCTTCAGTGACTTTGTCAGCGAGCCGTCACCGAGGATTTTTAGCTGCTGCCAGATGCCTTTGGCAACTCCCGAGGAACGCAGCAAATCAAGCGTGATCTCGGTGCCTGAATCAAAGGCTGCCTCCAGATCGGAGACGTTGATGCTCTTCACAATCAGGCCGTGGCGATTATGAAAACCTCGCTTGGGAATGCGGCGGATAATCGGACTTCGGCCACCTTCAAAAATCGATGGCGCCGACCAGCCCGCAAGCTGCCCCTGCCCCTTGTGGCCACGACCAGATGTCTTTCCCCGACCGGACCCGGGACCACGACCAATCCGCAGCCGCCGGCGCCGCTTGTGAATGCCCTTATTGACGTCGTTGAGTTTCATGCCGATCGATCTTTCCGCTGCACCGCTGTCAGATTTGTTCCAACGGAAGCGGGGACAGCCGGCACCCGCAAACCGCTTCAGCTTGTCGAGAAGCTATTCCGCCAGACTCACACCCCGTAGTCGCTCGACATCTTCCAGTGTCCGAAGCTGCTTCAGTCCTTCAATCGTTGCCTTGACTAGATTTACCGGATTAACTGAACCATGAGCCTTCGTCAGGACATCCTGAATGCCTGCCGACTCGCAGACAGCCCGTACTGCGGCTCCAGCGATGATTCCCGTCCCCGGGCTCGCCGGTAACAGGATCACCTTCGAGGTGCCGCTCCAACCCTCGACTCGGTGGGGAATAGTTCCGGAAACAACCGGCACCTCGACAAGGTTTTTCATTCCATCCTTGATCGCCTTTTCAACTGCGGGAGGAACTTCGTTGGCTTTGCCATATCCGCAGCCGACCTTGCCCTTACCGTTACCAACAACCACCAAGCCAGCGAAGCTAAACCGGCGTCCACCCTTCACCACAGTCGCGCATCGACGGACCTTCACCACTTTTTCGGTGAATTCTCCGCCTGCTCTCGACTCTCTTCCCGATGCTGCGTTCGTCGCCACAATCTCTCTCCCGCTTTGTGTTGAGTGCCTCAGAATTCTAAACCGGCCTCACGGGCGGCATCAGCTAACGCCGCTACCCGCCCGTGGTACCGGCAGGGCCCGCGATCAAAACAGACCTGCGATACTCCGGCGGCCTTGGCCCGCTCAGCAACTGCCTTACCGATAGCGGTCGCGGCATCTTTGTTGCTGCCTGAAGCCAGCCCAGCTTTGAGTTGCGCCTCGACCGTCGATGCAGCCGCAAGCGTACGGCCAGCGGCATCGTCAATGACCTGTGCATAAATGTGCTTGAGCGTCCGTCGCACCGACAGACGGGGCCGCGCAGCCGTGCCGCGCAACGGCTTCCGGACACGACGCTGTCGCCTAAGCCGCTGGTGGCGGATTGACCGGGCATGATCCATCGTTTGACTCCCTTTTGCGGTCGCTGCCGAAGCGACCCCGAAATGCTTTTCTCAATTATTTACTTGGTAACTGCCTTGCCCGCCTTCCGACGGACCTGCTCGTTTTCATACCGAATGCCCTTGCCCTTGTAGGGTTCGGGCTTCCGCAAGGCTCGCACCTCAGCCGCAAACTGGCCAACAAGTTGCTTGTCGATGCCTTTGATACTGATGTGCGTCTGGTCAGGGCAGGTGACCGTGAGACCCTCTGGAACCGGAACATGCAGTTCATTTGCAAAACCGACTCGCAACTGAAGCACGTTCTTCTGAAGTGCCGCCAGGTAACCAACACCAACAATTTCCAGCCGCTTCTCGTAGCCTTTCGTGACACCCTCGACCATGTTGTTCACAAGGGCCCGCGTCAGCCCGTGAACCGATCGGGCCAACCGACTTTCATCATGCCGGGAAACGCGAAGACTTGAAGCCGACTCATCAAAATCGACCTGCACGGTCGGATGATATCGGTGCTCAAGTTTGCCCAGTGGTCCCTCAATGGCCACCAAGCGGTCTTCGATTTTTACTTTGACACCCTGCGGAATTTCGACGGGTGACTTACCGATACGGGACATGGGAAAAACCTTTTCTCGCTGATCCGACCACTACGCTACAGGTGAGCTGGAATCGTGTTCTGCCCGAGGGCACATAATCGCTGCTCTGCCGGCAACTTCCTACCAGAGTTCACAAAGCACTTCGCCACCGAGTTTTCGCTGCCGAGCTTCACGATCGCTAACGACACCGCCAGACGTCGAGAGGATCGAGATTCCCAGGCCACCCAGCACTGGCCGCAGCAATGCCGACCGACTGTAGACCCGGCGGCCTGGTGAACTGATTCGCTTGATATGTCGAATCAGGCGTTCACCGTTCGGTCCATATTTCAGCTCTAACTGCAAGAGCGAAACTGGGCTGGCTTCAACCTCACGCCAATCCCAGATAAAGCCCTCTTTTTTCAGCACTTCCGCCAAGCCTCGCTTGACCTTTGAGAAGGGCACTTCAACGACAGGCTTCTCGACGCGGACGGCATTCCGAATGCGGGTGAGCATATCGGCAATCGGGTCGGTCATCATATGATTTCGTTCCTACCAACTAGCCTTGCGGACACCCGGAATACAGCCCTGATCGGCCAGTTTCCGGAAACAGATGCGACAGGTCCCGAACTTGCGGTAGACCGCCCGCGGCCTGCCACACAGCATGCACCGACGGATGGTTCGGGTGGAAAACTTCGGCGGTCGCTTGGCGGCCGCGATCTTTGATTTGCTTGCCATGGATTCAATCCGCCGTCGGATTTCTCTTCCGACGGTGCTGAGAAGGTTTCAAGCCGCTACGCCGCGGACTCGCCCTCTTCTCCCTTCATCTTCTTCATCGGCAACCCCAAAGCCCGGAGCAGGGCACGCGCCTCGTCATCCGTATGAGCAGTGGTCACCAGGGTGATATTCATGCCCTGCGGACGCGCAAATTTATCGGGATTGATCTCCGGAAAAACCATCTGCTCGGACAGCCCCAAACTGTAATTGCCCTGACCGTCAAAAGCTGTTGCCGATAAACCACGAAAGTCACGCACACGCGGCAGTGCCATCGAGATCAGTCGGTCGAGAAACTCATACATCCGGCGTCCCCGCAGGGTTACCTTACAGCCGATTGGCAGGTTTTCACGAAGTTTAAAGCCAGAGACAGCCTTTCGCGACAGCGTGGCCACCGGCTTTTGACCCGTGATCTGACCAAGAGCCGCAATGGCTTCCTCAAGATGCTTTTTCTCGGTGATCGCAATACCGACCCCCATGTTCACCACGATTTTCTCGAGCTTGGGAATCGCGTGCTGATTGGTACGCCCAAGTTGCTCAGCGAGCGCTGGCCGCACCGTAGTGTTGTAGTAGTCGAGCAGCCGCGGAGTTTCCGCGGGTGTCGCGGTCGCTGCTTCGTTTGAGTTGCTTTTTTTCGCCATCACGCCGAACCTTCACTCATTCTCTGGAATCTATCAATCGTTTCTTAAAGTGCCGTCGAAGCGTCGGAGGAACGCACCCCAGCAGTCACACTGAGGCCGCCTGTCCGGCTGGAACTTCCTTCGCTCGGCCAACCTGACCGAGATCAGCACCGCATGCCCGACAAGTCCTGGTTTTGACTCCACCATTGGAAACACTGCAGCCAAGTCGAGTCGCCTTGCCGCAAGCCGAGCAGACGAGCAGGACATTTGATGCGTCGATCGGCATCTCCTTGCTGAGCCGGCCGCCCTGGGGATTTTTCTGGCTTCGCTTGATATGGCGATAGACCCGATTCACTCCCTCAACAATCAGCTTGCCCCGGCTGGGATTAACCGCCAGCACCCGAGCCCGGGTACCGCGGGCGTTGCCCGTCCGAACCTCAACCGTATCACCCGTTCGAATCAACATCAGACCACCTCGCTCGCCAGACTGACGATCTTCATAAAATTTCGATCTCGCAATTCCCGCGCCACCGCACCAAAGATACGAGTGCCCCTGGGGTTTTTGTCGTTGTCGACAATGACGCAGGCATTGGAGTCAAACCGCACATAACTGCCGTCGGGCCGCCGAGTCGGGTTCTTACACCGCACAATCACCGCCTTCACGACGGCCTTCTTTTTCACGTCACTCCCGGCAATAACACTCTTCACGCTACAGATAATCACGTCTCCCAGCCCGGCAGTCCGCTTCTTGCTACCACCCAGCACTTTGAAACACATAACCTCTTTGGCGCCAGTGTTGTCCGCGACGGTCAGCCGCGACTGCATCTGAATCATCAGTTGGTCCCTTCCTGTTCGGCAGTAGCAGGGGACGCTTCTTCCTGGCCGGTGGCCGAGGCAGCCTCATCCCGGGCTGACGCCTCGCGGATCTCCGTGGCCCGAGCCCCTGATCGAAGCGAGCTGATGTCAACCGCCGTGCTTTTGGAAACCACTCGCACCAGTTCCCAACGCTTGGTACGGCTTCGCGGTGGACACTCAATAATTTCAACGAGGTCACCGGGTTCAGACTCTTCCTGCTCATCATGGACATGACAGACAGTTCGGCTGTGAAGAATCCGGCCATATTTGGGGTGCCGGACAATCCGCGGAATTTCAACGCGACGCGTTTTGCTGGCCGCTGCGCTGGTGACGGTACCTGTTTCGACTCGTTTGGGCATTGGTGACTCTTCTGGCCTGACGGGTTTGATCGCTTCCGCTGACTGACTGGAGGGTTGAGTTGCTTGTGTTGGTGGGGATGGTGACTTAGGCGGGGGCGGCCTCAGTCGGCGTTGATTCAACTGTTGGAGTCGACCCGCCTGCAGCACGGCTCCGCTCACCCAGAATGGTCTGGCAACGAGCGATCAAACGACGCTGCTTTCGCATCTCCGAAGGGGCTGCAAGCTTTTCGGTCTGGGCCTGAATCCGGAGACGGAAAAGCGACTCTGCGGCGTCTTTCCAGACGAGCTTGATCTGGTCATCGCTCATCTCTCGTAGTTCTGCTGGCTTGGTCATGTCGTAATTTCCCTACGCTACATCGTCCGCTTCTTCACCATCCGAACACGGACCGGCATCTTGTGGGCAAGCCGCGCGAAGCACACCTTGGCCACATCTTCAGTCACTCCACCAATTTCAAATAACACCGTGCCCGGCCGGATCACAGCTGCCCAAAAATCAGGCTCACCCTTTCCCTTGCCCATACGGGTCTCGAGCGGAATAGAGGTGATCGACTTGTGCGGAAAGACGCGAATGTATAACCGGCCACCACCACGCAGATACTGCTGCGCAGCAATTCGGCCGGCTTCAATCGTGGCGGCTGGAAGCCATCCCGGCTGCTCGGCCTGAAGCCCGAACTCACCGAAGATGACCCGATTGCCACGAGTCGCCTCACCTCTTATACGACCTCTTTGGCTTTTTCGGTGCTTGACCCTCTTGGGCATCAGCGGCATCGCCGTTCTCCTCGTACATTCCTTGGTTCACCCACACCTGGACACCAATGTGCCCCTGCGCAGTCGGTGCTTCACAGAACCCGTAATCGATCTTGGCCCGCAGCGTCGACAGTGGCATCGAGCCCGCGATGCTCTTCTCGCACCGCGACATCTCCGCTCCGCCGAGCCGACCCGCCAGTTGAATCTTGACACCCTTGGCGCCGGCATCCATGGTCGACTCAATGGTCCGTTTCAGCGTTCGCCGGAAGGCGGCACGCTTGCTAAGTTGGTCGGCAATGTCCTCAGCGACCAGCTGGGCCTGAATCTCCGGACGCGAAATCTCCTCAACCTTGAGGTTCACCCGCCGCCCCAGCAAGTCCTGCAACTCGTCCTGCAAGCGATCAACTTCCTGGCCTTTGCGACCGATGATCACACCCGGCCGGGCCGAGTGCAGAATCACCTTGACTTCGTCACGGGTCCGCTCGATCTCCACTTTCGATATCGCTGCCGCACGGTACTTCTTCTTCATGAACTGCCGCACCTTGAAATCCTCGAGCAATAGCTCGCGGAATTCCTTTTTCGGGGCATACCAGCGACTCTTCCACGGCTCCATCACACCGGTGCGAAATCCGGTCGGATTGACTTTTTGGCCCATTGGTTCTGTCTTTCTGTTGTCTCGGCTCTGTCGCCTATCGTTCTCGTCGATCCGCAGCTATCGCTCAGTCTCACCCGAATTAGTCTGACCGGCCTCAGCGGGAGCAGCCACAACGTTATCGAGTGCCACTTTGATATGTGACATCCGCTTTTTGATCTCGTAAGCCATGCCCCGCGCCCGCGGCTGAAACCGCTTGAACATCGGGCCACCATCAACCCGGGCATCGACAACGACGAGGTCATCAACCCCGGGGGCCTGCTGGTGCTCGGATTCCCGAGTGCACTTTTGATGACTTTCTCGAGCATGCGAGCACCTCGATGCGGCTGAAATCGCAGGATGTCGAGGGCTTCGTCTGCAAACTTGCCCCGAACCAAGTCGGCCAGATGGCGGACCTTGCGAGGACTAATGCGGGCGAATTTATGCGTGGCTGTGTATGGCATCGGTACTCTCGGCTTACTTTCCCTTACCGCCGTGTCCCCGGAATGTCCGGCTCGGCGAGAACTCACCTAACTTGTGGCCCACCATATCTTCCGTCACAAAGACTTTCAGGTGCTGCTTGCCATTGTGGACCATGAACGTCAGCCCAATAAACTCCGGCACAATTGTGCAGGCACGGGCCCACGTTTTGATCGGCTCACGATCACCACTGGAAAGCTGCTTTTCGACCTTTTCGTACAGTCGCGGGTCGACGAACGGCCCTTTTTTCGAACTGCGTCCCATACCAAACCTTTTTCCTGCCTGAGTATTCTGCCGACCCGCTCACTCCGATCGGCCTCGATTTGGCCACCATCGAAGCAGGGTCATTTTTGCCTCTGCTACCTCACGCGAAGCTGACCGTACCGCTTGCTCTTCCGCCTCCGAATGATCGCTGCTCCAGAAGGCTTCCGAGGCTTCCGGGTACCGCCGCCCTTCGCACTTTTACCCGTAGGACTGACGGGATGACGCCCGCCCTTTGTCCGCCCCTCGCCACCACCATGGGGATGATCAATTGGATTCATCGCCGTGCCGCGAACATGCGGACGACGGCCAAGCCACCGAGAGCGCCCGGCTTTTCCGAGCCGAACATTCATGTGCTCCGAATTACCGATCGCCCCGATCGTCGCCCGGCAGGCAGCTGGCACCCGCCGAATCTCACCCGAAGGCAGGGTAATCTGAGCCCAGCCGGCTTCACGGGCCATCAGGGTTGCTGATGTGCCGGCAGACCGACAGAGCCGGCCACCGCGGCCGGGCTGCATCTCAATGTTGTGAATCGTTGTGCTCAGCGGAATCGCTGAGAGTGGCAGGCAATTGCCAACCTCAGGAGCCGCAGTCGCCCCACTAACGACTGTGCCGCCGACAACGAGACCATCAGGAGCGAGAATGAACCGCTTCTCACCGTCGGCATAATGAATGAGGGCGATCCGACAAGTCCGGTTTGGGTCGTATTGAATGGAGTGCACCTTACCAGGGACGCCATCCTTATTTCGCCGAAAGTCGATGAGGCGGTAGTGTCGCATATGACCACCGCCCCGATGTCGGGCCGTGATCTTACCCTGGTTATTCCGTCCCCCGGTCTTCTTCTTCCGCACCCGCAGGCTCTTCGGTGCTTCGGCTGCCGCCGTCAACTCTGCAAAGTCAGAGACGCTCGCGGTGCGGCGGCCAGCACTGGTCGGTTTGTAGATGCGAATGCCCATGAATCTGTCTTTCTTAGCGTCTTTCTTCTCTCCCACAGGTCCGGCGCGTGAGGCCGCAGCCTCACTCGTTCAGGCCTAGAAGAGCGTGATCTTGTCCTCGGCGTTCAGGGTGACAATTGCCTTCTTCCAGGGCCGCGTACTTCCCCGTCGCAGCCGACTCCGCCGAACCTTGCCGAGCCTGTTTTGCACAGCAACCTTGCTCACCCGAACCTGAAACAACTCTTCAACCGCCCGGCGGATGTCTGCTTTCGTTGCCGCGCGAACCACCTCGAAAGCGTAGGCGTTGTTTCGATTCGCCCGATGCATGCCTTTTTCAGTGACCAACGGACGAAGAATCACCTGATGCGGCGAAAGATTCGGGTTGAACTGCGGTGGGGGGGGGACTGGAACAGCCATGAATCAGACCTCTCCTGCTGGGGAAGCCGCTTCGGCACCCCGGTTACGAGCAGCCGACCGGCCACCCTGCTTCCTGGCCACCCGGGTTCGGCTACCCGTCTGGCGGCGCTTGACCTCCTCCCGGAAGGCATCGATTGCCGCAGTGGTCATCACAATTGTCCGGGGCTGAAGAATGCTAAGGGCATTGAGTTCGGCCACTGGTGCCACCGACACGCCAGAGATGTTTCGGGCACTCTTCCAAAGGTTGCCGTCGTGCTTCGCCGGAGAAACCAACACGGTTTGACCCGCCACGCCGAGCGAGGCGAGGGTAGCCGCCATCGCACTCGTCTTGGGCGAATCAAAACTGAGGCTATCGATCAGCTTGACCTCATCGTCAGCCAATCGAGCAGCCAACGCCATTCGGGTCGCCGACTGCAGGGCCTTCCGGGGCATCCGAAATCCGAAGTCCCGCGGTCGCTTCGCGAAGATGTGCCCACCACCTCGGCGAACACCGCTCCGTTTTGATCCAGCCCGAGCATTGCCAGTGCCTTTCTGGCGATACATCTTTTTCGTCGTACCAGCCACCTCGGCACGGCTCTTCGTTCGAAAAGTACCCTGACGAAGATTGGCCTGATACATCACCACCGCATCGTGCAACAGCTGCCGATTGATTTTCGGCGCGAGTTCAGCGGGATCAATTTCGTAGCTACCAACCTGGTTGCCAGAGGCATCAAAAACAGTCAGGTTCACTTCCCACCCCCCTTCTTCTTGGAGGTCGGCGTCCCGACCGTTGCCGAGCGCCTCAACTTATTCGTCTGACGAACCATGACATAGCCCCCGTTGGGCCCGGGCACCGCCCCACGAACAATCAAAAGATTTCGCTCGCTGTCTATGCTGACCAGGCGAAGATTCCGCATCGTCGATCGCTCGTTACCGTAGCGACCAGCCATCTTTTTGCCTTTGAAAAGCCGTCCAGGCGACTGACACATGCCAGTGCCGCCCTGATGACGATGAACCTTCTTGACACCATGGCTTGCCCGCTGGCCGGCAAAGTTATGCCGCTTCATCACGCCGGCCGTGCCGCGGCCCTTGGTGGTTCCTGTGATGTCAACCGCCTCACATCCCTCAAAGACCGCCACGGTAACGGTCTGACCGACCTTCGCCTTGGATTCGTTGCGGAGTTCGCGAACGAACCGCTTGGGCTCACAGTCAGCCTTCGGGGCCGGCTCAATGCCTGCGGCAGACCGCTGTTTTGATCGCTTGCTATCAAGTTTCGCGACCTGCCCCCGAACCGACCGACTGGCCAACCGACGGGGCTTGTCCAGAAATCCAAGCTGGACGGCTTCGTAGCCGTCACGATCGGCCGTACGGGCCGACAGCACCGTGCAGGGGCCGGCTTCGATCACCGTCACCGGCACGACGGTGCCGTCGGCGTCGAAAATCTGCGTCATCCCGACTTTGCGGCCAAGAATTCCGCGACGGTCAAACTCAACCGGCTCGGGAGCCTCCACCTGCTCAGCGGCAGCAGCGGCCTCTTGGCCAGCTTCGGCAACGGGAGTCTCATCGGCCTGCGTCGTCTCTTGCTGATCGTCAGCCATTTCACATCGCCGGTGAAAGCCTGCCCCCACAGGGACTTCTCTCCGTCACACCTGAAGCCGTTGGCTGCGGGAGTTGCCGAGCACTGCTCGACCCTTACCCGCCAAGCCCTCCAAGCATGAACCGTACGCTCCTGATTCTCGTGGTGCTTTGTTACCGGCGGGACCACACGGCCCCGACCGGATACCTCTTTGAAATTGAACCTATTTGGATGACGCCTTGATTTTGATGTCGACGCCAGCCGGCAGACTCAGTTTGTTCAACGCTTCGATCGTCTTGGCAGTTGCCTGAACGATGTCAACGACTCGTTTATGGGTGCGAATTTCGTACTGTTGCCGAGCCTTCTTGTCGACGTGAGGACCTGAGAGCACGGTGTACCGCTCAATCCGCGTCGGCAACGGGATTGGGCCGTGCACTTCCGAGTTGGTCCGCTTGGCGGTATCAACGATCTCCGCGGCACTCTGGTCGAGTACCGCGTGGTCGTAGGCTTCCATCCGGATGCGAATGATTTCCTGCGTCGGCGCAGCCACAGTCTTTCTCCAAGGTTCGGACATCCCGGGGTCTTGGCCCTGCCGGCAACGACCCATGAACACACCTTCACCAGGCATTGCTGCCGAAGCGAATCGTTCACGGTGGCCAACAGGACCGCGAAAAGCCGTCCGAAACGACTTTTTCCGCCGAAAGCCAGAGCTGATGGGGAATCAGCGGCCTCGCAGCGGAGGAATCACGGAATCTACGAGCGGGGTGACCGCCTGTCAACATGCCAGCACAATTTCCGGCATTTTGTGACACCACCTCCCGGTGTCGCTGAACGTCAGACGTAGGCGGCAGCAGTTTCGGCCGGTGCCGGTCCATACTTTAAAGGAGCCATGGTAAAGCTCGCCCGGCCCTGGCTGACGCTCCGAACGGCCGCCGAGTAGCCGAACATGCCGGCCAGTGGTGCCTCGGCGGTCAACAGATTCATGCCACTGCGGATTTCGGTCGCGGTGATCACCGCCCGCCGCTGCTGCAGGTCATTGATGACATCGCCGAGATGCTCTTCCGGCACACTCACTTCGACCCGCATGATCGGCTCGAGCAACACCGTGCCTGCCCGCTCCAATAGCCGCTCAATTGCGTCGGCTGCTGCTATTTTGATGGCAATTTCACCAGGCAGCGGCTCGGGCAACGGGCTTTCGCCGACCACAATCCGCACCCCCCACAGCGGACAGCCCTTGAGGCCACCCCGCTCGGCGCTCTCCCGCACGGCCTCGGTCATTGCTGCGGCGATCTCTGCCTGCTGGTCAGCCTCGGGAAACCAGCCCTGCTCCACCGTCACCCCCGACTGCTCGCCGGTCGGCTCACCGGTGATGGTCACCGTCGCCACCAGTGTCTGCCCGGCTACCTGCCGGTTTGATTCACCACTGACCGTCGCTGCCCCAGACAGCGTCTCCTTGTAACTGACCCGCGGCTTGTGAACCCGGCAGTGCAGTTTGAATTCCCGCTCAAGGCGATGCCGGATGACCTCAAGATGAAGCTCGCCCATCCCTGAAATAAGGGTCTGGCCAGTATCCTCGCTTTCACTAGCTCGGAACGTGGGATCCTGACGCTTCATCATCTCGAGCGCCTCGCCGAGCTTTTTCCGCTCGAGGCTGGTCTCCGGCTCAATCGCCATCGAAATCACGGTTTCGGGGAACTCGATCGTCTCCAAGACGATCGGCTGCTGGGCATCGCAGAGGGTGTCACCGGTCACACTCAGCCGCGGGCCGATCACGCCGACGATATCGCCGGCGGCACACTCAGCGACCTGCTCGCGGCGGTCGGCCTGAACATGCCAGAGTTGGGCGATGTTTTCCTTCTTCTGCTTCTCGGGATTCCAGGCCCGGCTGCCTGCCTTCAGGGTGCCGGAATAGACCCGCATGAAGGCCAGATCGCCATGTTTTTCTGCCAAAATTTTGAAGACCAGCCCGCAGAATGGAGCCTCGGGGTCGGCCGGCCGGCTAATTGTTGTTAGTTCTTTCTTTTTTGGGTCCACCCCCTCCACCGGCGGCACATCGGCAGGGCTCGGCAGATACCAGGCAACGGCATCGAGTACTGGTTGCACGCCGATGCAGTCGAGGGCCGAGCCGGCCAGCACCGGCACCAGCTTGCGGCCAAGAGTCGCCGTCCGGATCGTCTGCCGCATCAGTTCGACTGGGATCTCGGCCTCCGCCAAGGCCAGTTCTGCAAGCTCGTCGGAATAGTCAAACAGCGTCGAGACGAGCTGCTCCCGCCACTCATCGGCCACCGGCCGGAGAGCTTCCGGAATTGGCCCCCGCGTCGGCTCCACGGCGGCAGCCGCCCCGCTGAGCACCTCGTCCTTCGGCGGAAAGCTGATCTGCTCCATGGTCACCAGGTCGATCAGTCCGCGAAAGGGATCACTCACATGGGGCGGCCCGCTGCCAACGGGAATCTGTAGCAGCAGCGGCTCAGCTTTGAGCCGCTCACGAACTTGTTTGACCGTGCCAAAGAAATCGGCCCCCTCGCGGTCAAGCTTGTTGACCAGCACCATCCGCGGCACACCGTAGCGGTCGGCCTGTCGCCAGACTGTTTCGCTCTGGGCCTCCACCCCCTCTCTGGCCGAGAGCACCACGACGGCTCCGTCGAGCACCCGCAGGCTCCGCTCCACCTCGGCGGTGAAATCGACATGCCCGGGCGTGTCGATCAGGTTGACGGTCACGTCCCGCCAGGGGAACGACACGGCGGCGGAATAGATGGTGATGCCCCGCTCCTGCTCCTCGGGGTCAAAATCGGTCACCGTCGTGCCCCGATCGACGTCACCAAGCCGGTGAATTGCCTTGGTAAAAAAGAGCATCCGCTCAGTGAGCGTCGTCTTACCGGCATCAATGTGGGCGATAATGCCAATGTTGCGGATCTGCTGGAGCGAGCGGCTTGGTATACGAGCCATGGTGTGGGGCGTGCGGGTGCTGATGGAAAGGAATCAACCGCCGCAGAACCCGAGGTACACTGCGGTGGGACGTCCGCATTCTATCGACCGCTTCGAATCTTCGCGGCGGCTGACCAATCTGCACGCCGAAGGGATAACGCAATGGTGATTCTGGGACTGGTGCTCGGGGCTGCGGCAGCCTTGCTCCTGGGCTACTTTGGCTACGGCCGCTGGCTGGCCGGTAGCCTCTTCAGGCTTGACCCGGCGGCCCCCGTGCCGAGTGAGACGCTGCGGGATGACCGCGATTTTGTGCCCACCCCGCCAGCGATTGTCTTCGGCCATCACTTCACCAGTATCGCCGGGACTGGCCCAATTGTTGGGCCAGCCCTCGCGATCATGTGGGGCTGGGGACCGGCCCTCATCTGGGTGTTGCTGGGATCGATTCTGATCGGTGGCATGCACGACATGGCAGTGCTGGTCGTGAGCCTGCGGAACCGCGGCATGACTGTCGGTGAAGTCGCCGGACGACTGCTGAACCCGCGGGTACGGCTGCTGTTTCTGGTGCTGCTACTGTTTGCCCTCTGGGTGGTGCTGGCGATTTTTGGCTGGGTGATCGCCAGCGTGTTCGTACAGTTCCCCGAGGCAATTCTGCCGGTCTTCCTGCAGATACCGATTGCTGTCGCCATCGGGCTACGAGTGCATCGGCAGGGCAAGAACCTGCTCGTCCCCAGCCTGGCGGCCCTCACGGCCATGTACGCCACGGTCTGGCTGGGCGCCGGCTGCCCCGGCACAAGCTGGACTGGCGGCCCGGTCGGGCAGCTGGTTCAGGGCATCAACGGCACTGTGGCCAGCTGGCCAATCTGGCTCTGGGTGGCGATTCTCCTGGCCTACTGCTACGTGGCCAGCGTGCTTCCGGTCTGGCTGCTGCTGCAGCCTCGCGACTACATCAACAGCCTGCAGCTGATTTCGAGCTTGGGGCTGATCGTCACCGGCCTAGTGGCAACCGCATTCATCGGGCCTGCCACCATCGCCACGGGTACCCCAGCTCCACCGCTAGAGATGTTCGCGCCGCTGATCGACCTGCACCCCACCAACGCTCCACCCGTCGTTCCCTTCCTGTTTGTCACCATCGCCTGCGGTGCCGTCAGCGGATTTCACTGCCTGGTCAGCTCCGGCACTTCCAGCAAGCAGCT
>Ga0114919_10000550_pt1 | contig 29292 bp, 26 predicted proteins | sample BlataG_FD_88682 | JGI IMG/M metagenome (GOLD analysis project Ga0114919, IMG submission 88682) | Deep subsurface microbial communities from Black Sea to uncover new lineages of life (NeLLi) - Black_00105 metaG | ecosystem: Environmental > Aquatic > Marine > Oceanic > Sediment | place: Atlantic... | reverse complement strand
CGTGGCAGAGATGAGAAGCGAATTTAGAAGGAGGCGCGACTTCGCGGTTGATGCACTTCGGGATGTAGGGATGAAATTCAGCACGCCAAAAGGAGCTTTTTATATCTTTCCGCGAGTGAAAGATGAGAAAGAATTTGTGGAAACACTGAGAAAGAGGAAAATAATAGTCACGCCCGGGTCCGCCTTTGGAAGTCTGGGCAAGAATCACGTGAGAATATCGTATGCAACGAGCTTTGAGAAATTGAAGCGAGCTTTTGAGCTAATGAAGGAAGTGGTTAGCTCTTAGAAAAATCCCAAATACAAATATATACCAATACTACAAAACTCGTTAAAGGCGAGAAATCCCAAAATCAAATAAATATACATACTCCGATTTTTGGGATTTGGTAGTATTTGTCATTGGGGTTTAAGTCTGTATTCCCTCCTCGGCGAAGGAGGATAAGGTGCTTTATAAGGGCGTCTCATTTGCTTCCCACACCTCAGACAAGTTGTTGTAATATAATCGCCCCGAAGGCGAACTCGTGCATTTTTTCCCGGGATTAAAAAAGCATAACAACCTTTACAAATCCTCATTTTTAGATGCTTGGGTATTCGCACTCGATACCGCATCCCAATCTTACGAGCGAGTTGCACGTATCTATCACTCCTGCTTCTTGCCTTCACACTCGTTTTCCTCGCTTCTGCCTCTGCCAGCTCGAACAGCCTCTCTATCCGCTGCAATGCGATATCTTCTACTTTTCTTCTCCTTCTTTTCATCCAATCCAAATATTGTTAGGAAAGAGAGACTTAAAATTAAAAGAAAAATGTGAGATGAAAGAGGAAGAAAGAAAAAATTTGCTCAAAAAAGCAAGAATTATCGCAGACTTCCAATTCGGTGCTGGTGCAGGTGAGACCCTGTTCCCTAATACCGTAGAATTTATTCTCTCAAAGACAAGAAGAATAGCGCAGATAAAAGAGAATGGAAACAGAATAGCAACTCTAAGGAGCTTGGACGGACTGTTAACACTAAGCATAGAAGGAGCAAAGAGGTTGCACCGCATTTTCAAATATCCAGGAATAAGGGTTGTTATGAACGAAGAGAGTAGAGAATTTATAAGGAAAGGAGAAACCGCTTTTTGTAAACACGTAATAGACGCCGACCCGGCGATAAGGGCTTATGATGAGGTTATATTGGTGGATGAGAATGATAATCTACTTGCAACAGGCAAAGCTATGTTATCTGGTGAAGAGATGAAAATTTTCATGCATGGAGTAGCAGTGAAAGTGAGGTATGGTTCATCATAAAACTTATAGACTCAGATTAAAAATCAGTGTCTTAAATAGGAGGAAGTTATTTTATATACAATGAAAAAGAAAAAGAGGGAAAGATAGATGATAGAAGAAGAAATCGGGGACACGCTACGGAAAGAAGGGCTAAGTATCTCTATCGCAGAGTCATGCACCGGTGGACTGCTATCCCATAGAATAACAAACGTTTCTGGCAGTTCAGACTATTATAAAGGTGGTGTAGTCGCTTATTATAATGAAGTGAAGGAAAAAATCTTACACGTTGCCAAGAAAATCTTAGAAGAAAAAGGTGCGGTAAGCACTGACTGTGCGCTTGAGATGGCGAAAGGTGTGAGAAAGCTGCTGGACACCAACATCGGTATTGCTACTACGGGCATTGCAGGACCCACTGGGGGAACGCCTGACAAACCGGTTGGATTAGTTTATATAGCATTGGCAACAAAAGATTATGTCTATCATGAGAAACATATCTTCCATGGGGATAGGGAAGGGAATAAACGCGAAGCAGCGGATGCAACACTTGAGATGCTAAAGGTATATCTAAAAAGGGCTCGTAGCTCAGAAAGGTAGAGCAGCGGGCTTTTAACCCGTCGGTCGCGGGTTCAAATCCCGTCGAGCCCGTTATTAAAGTCGAAGCAAATGAAGAAAGGAAAAGTTTCTATACTCGAGCACGAATTAGTACCCAAGCATGAGATAATAGAAGAGGAAGAAGTAAAAGAGCTTTTGGATACATATAAAATAAAAAAGGAACAATTGCCAAAGATAAAATTATCTGACCCTGTTATAAAGGAGATAAAAGCAAAGGTAGGTGACATCGTGAAGATAAGAAGGCGAAGTAGAACAGCAAGAAAAACTTCTTTTTACCGATTGGTTATGGAATAAAAGGTGAGTATAATATGTTAGACCGGAGTGTTCTTTCAAAAGCATATTTTAAAAGGGAAAAAATAGCACAGCATCAGCTCGATTCGTTCAATTATTTCCTCGAGGAGGGCATGCAAAAAATAGTAGACGAGCAGTCGTATGCAGAAACTTCTATTGGTGGCGAAGAAGACGGAAAGGGGAAATATAAACGAGGAGTAAAGTTCGGTAAAATACGCGTGGGTGAACCCAAGGCAAGAGAAGCAGATGGCTCTTACGAAAAAATTTTCCCTTCACAGGCGAGATTACGGAATTTAAACTACTCTGCCCCCCTATATTTAGGAATGCAGTTGGTGAAGAAATACGAAAGCGGTGAGATAGAAGAGGAAGAAGAGGAAAAAGAAATCGAAATCGGCGAGCTCCCAATCATGCTAAAATCAAAAAAATGTAACCTTTACGGACTTTCAGATGAAGAATTGAAAAGAAAAGCTGGTGAAGACCCTCTCGAGCCAGGGGGCTATTTCATCATAAATGGCTCAGAGCATGTGATAATTACACTGGAAGACCTCGCACCAAACAGGATATTCGTGAATTACGAGGAGAAATACGGGAATAAAAATGTGGTTGCTAAGGTTTTTTCCCTTAAGCATGGATTCAGAGTCCCGATAAGGGCGGAAATAAGTAAAAAAGGCATACTTGAGGTTTCTTTTCCCGCTGTTGGGCGGAAAATAGAGTTTGTGACACTTATGCGAGCTTTAGGACTCGAAAGTGACGAAGAGATATTAAAAGCCGTCTCGGATGACCCAAAAATAAAAAGATATATTCGCGAGAACATAGAAGAGAGCGAGATACACACAAAAGAAGAAGCTATAGATACATTGGGTCGTAAAGTTGCACCCACGCAGGCGAAGGAGTACAGAGAAAGACGCATTAATTATATCTTCGACCGTTATTTCCTTCCTCATCTTGACAACTGTATAGCGAAGGCGCATTTCATTGGGAGAATGGCAGAAGCGTGTTATGAACTTTCTTTGGGAAGGAGAGGCGAAGATGATAAAGACCACTATGCAAATAAAAGGCTGAAACTTGCAGGTGACCTGATGGAAGACCTTTTCAGGGTCTCATTTACCAGATTGGTACGTGATATGAGATATCAGTTGGAGCGCGCACATATGCGAAGTCGAGAACTGAAGATCACGACAGCAATTCGGTCTGATGTGCTCACTGAACGAATATTGCATGCATTGGCAACCGGGAATTGGGTGGGTGGTAGAGCAGGTGTTTCGCAATTGTTGGAAAGGAGCAATTACGTAGCTACGTTGAGCCATCTTAGGAGGATAATTTCTCCTCTTTCGAGAGCGCAACCCCACTTCGCAGCTCGTGATTTGCACCCCACGCAATGGGGGAAAATTTGTCCAACTGAGACCCCAGAAGGTCCCAATTGCGGATTGGTGAAGAATTTCTCACAGATGGTTGAATTATCCGTAGGAGAAGACCATAAGAACTTTAAAAATACTTTATCTGAACTTGGTGTTATCCCTCCTGCTCAGTCTTTGCAAATAAATGCTGAAACCCGGACCCGCGTGTTCGTGAATGGCGATTTCATCGGCTTTTCGATCGAGCCGGAGAAATTTGTGGAGCTGGTGAGAAGGAAGAGAAGAAAGGGTGAAATATCCTCTCAGCTGAACATTACCTATTATAGGGATAGGAGAGATATAATAATAAATTCTGATAGGGGGAGGGCGAGAAGACCAGTTATAATAGTGGAGAAAGGAAGATCTTTGGTTACAGAATCGCACATCGAGAAACTGAGAAAAGGCGGAATGGAGTTTGAAGATTTGGTAAAAACAGGAGTGATGGAGTATCTGGATGCAGAAGAAGAGGAGAATGCACTGATAGCATTAAACGAAGCCGATTTAACAAAAGCAGAAGGAGATGAATATACGCATCTGGAAGTAGATCCATCTTTGATTTTGGGCATAGTCGCAGGGTTGATACCTTATCCTGATCATAATTCGTCACCTCGTAACACGATGGGCTGTGCCATGTTGAAGCAATCTTTAGGGCTTCCAACTGCGAATTATAAAACTCGTGCCGATACCCGATTACATCTTTTGTATTGTCCACAGAAGCCGATAGTAAAAACAAGGACTGCTGATCTTATTTTGCATGATAAAAGACCAGCAGGGCAGAACTTTGTCGTTGCGGTTCTAAGCTATGAAGGGTATAATATGGAAGACGCATTGATTTTAAACCGCGCTGCGATAAACCGAGGATTGGGGAGGAGCCATTTCTTCAGAAACTATGGAGGTGAGGAAAGGAGGTATCCGGGAGGCGAGGAGGATAAATTTGAGATACCTGACACGGAAATTGTAGGCGTGAGGAGCCATGAGGCGTATAGCCAACTTGACGAGGAGGGGATAATAAATTCGGAGATGGAAGTAGCACCAAACGATGTGTTGATAGGGAAGACAAGCCCGCCAAGGTTTTTAGAGGAAACCACAGAGCTTTTAAGTCCTTTAGAAAGAAGAGATAGTTCAGTTTGTACTCGCTCTAACGAGCAGGGGATAGTAGATTCTGTTATACTTATGGAATCGAGTAGCAGCAGGCGTTTGGCTAAGATCAATGTTCGAGACCAGAAGATACCAGAAGTAGGGGATAAGTTCGCATCCAGGCATGGTCAGAAGGGAGTTATTGGGTTAATTGTACCTCCTGAGGATGTGCCATTTACTGAAGAAGGAATTATTCCTGATATGATTATAAATCCGCATGCCATACCTTCGAGGATGACGGTGGGACACGTGCTGGAGATGTTAGGCGGGAAAGTAGGTGCATTGGAAGGGAGACGAATAGACGGAACCGCTTTTTCCGGTGAGCCGGAGGAAGACTTAAGAGCAGCACTTATGCGTGCTGGGTTCTCTCATGCCGGTACGGAAGTAATGTATAATGGAGCAACGGGAGAGAAAATAGAAGCTGATGTGTTTATTGGCGTTGTGTATTATCAGAAGCTATACCATTTGGTATCGGCAAAGATGCATGCGCGCGCAAGAGGTCCAGTCCAAATATTAACACGACAACCTACGGAGGGGAAAGCAAGAGAAGGTGGGCTTCGTTTTGGAGAGATGGAAAGGGATGTTCTCATAGGCTATGGAGCTGCGATTTCGCTGAAGGACAGATTATTGAATGAGTCCGACCGGGTTGTTGAGCTGGTATGTGGGAATTGTGGTATGATTGCCTGTCATAATATAAAAACAGGGTCGGTGTATTGCCCGAATTGTGGTGCGGATACAGACATATACCCGGTGGAGATGAGTTACGCGTTCAAGTTGCTACTGGATGAGATGAAAGTACTGTGCATCGCTCCGAGGTTGGAGTTAGAGGAGGCAGTGTGAAAGAAATGAGGACGAAAAAAATAAGAGGGATAAAATTCGGACTGCTATCACCAAAGGAGATAAGGAAGATGAGTGCTTCGAAAATAATAACTGCTGATACTTATGGAGAAGACGGCTTTCCGATAGAGATGGGATTGGTGAACCAGTGGATAGGGGTTATTGACCCAGGATTAAGATGTAAAACCTGCGGTGGTCGAATGGGCGAATGCCCGGGACATTTCGGACACATCGAGCTTGCTGCACCCGTTATACACATAGGATATGCTAAGTTGATATACCGGATGCTAAATGCGACGTGCAGGAAGTGTGGCAGGGTTTTGCTGAGAGAAGCATATTTTTTGTTCTCAGTCTCCGATGCGGAGTTAGAATCTGACTTGAAACGCGGGGTTATCTCGGAAAAATGGCACAAAAAATTCAGTGACAACGATATTTCACTTCCGGGTAATGTTAGTGTTACAAAAGAGAAAAATGATGAATGGGCAATAACAGGTGAAAAAATGTTCATTATCAGGAAAGAGGATGAAAAGCTAAACATTTACGATGCAGGCGAAAAAAGGAATTTTTTAAGAGAAATAGAGCTGCAAAGAGAGAAACAAGTAGATATTGGCGAAGTAGTGAAGCGTGTGTTCAAAGAAGCAGCGAAAAGCAGTGTATGTCCCTATTGCGGCGACTATTTGTTCAGCATTAATGTAGGTGGGGAATTAGAAAATAGCTTAAATAAATGTGTTATCTCGAAAAAATTGAAGAAGATATTCGAAACTGGAGGATACACACTTTCTAAAAATCCCTCTGTTATAAAAGAAATAGACAATAAATGGCTGATAACTGATAAAAATAAGATTTCATATATCATCAAAAAAGAAGATGATAAGCTAAATATTTACTGCGGTACCCCTCAAAAGGACATAAAATATGAGAAGCCCACTACTTATATGGAAATAGGTGGAGAAGAGAAAGAGAGAAAGCGTAGATTAATGCCTACTGATGTGAGAGAGCGACTTGAAAGAATACCCGATGAAGATATAGCTCTTTTCGGAATGAACTCGAAAAATTCAAGACCCGAGTGGATGGTTCTTACTGTATTGCCCGTTCCTCCAGTAACTGCAAGACCTTCCATCACGTTAGAGAGTGGACAACGAAGCGAGGACGACCTCACACACAAATTGGTGGATATAATAAGGATAAACCAGAGATTTATAGATAATAGAACTGCTGGCGCGCCACAATTGATAATAGAGGATTTATGGGAACTTCTGCAATATCACATAAGCACCTATTACGATAATGAAATTCTTGGGCTACCACCTGCGAGGCATAGGAGTGGTAGACCTCTTAAAACGATGGCGCAACGATTAAAAGGGAAGGAGGGCAGGTTTAGAGGTTCGTTATCAGGCAAAAGAGTGAATTTCTCCGCACGAACGGTTATATCACCTGACCCAGATATAGATATAGATGAAGTTGGCGTTCCCGAAGAGATAGCAAAAGAGTTGACAATCAGCGTTAACGTGACTGAAAGAAACCGTGACCTCGTGAAGGAGATAGTAAAAAAGGGGAGAAAACATCAGGGTGCGAATTATGTGAGAAGAGCAGATGGTAGAAAGGTAAAAGTAACAGAAAGTAATTACGAGGAGTTAGCAGAAGAGGTTGACCTTGGCTGGAAGGTGGAAAGGCATATCCGTGATGGAGACATCGTATTGTTCAACAGACAGCCCTCTCTGCATAGAGTGAGCATAATGGCACACTACGTACGTGTGATGCCAGGTAAGACATTCAGGTTAAACCCTGCGGTTTGTCCACCTTACAATGCTGATTATGATGGTGACGAGATGAACCTTCATGTGTTGCAAACCGAAGAGGCAAGGGCGGAAGCGAAGATCCTGATGGCAGTGCAGCAAAACATAATATCGCCCAGATTTGGCAGACCTATTATAGGAGGCATCCACGATTGCGTTACGGGTTTATTTTTACTTACATGGAAGAAAAGGAAGTTTAAGCGCGAAGAAGCGCTGGAAATATTGAAGGGGATAGATATAGATGATTTAGGAGAGCCCGCGGGAACTTTTAAGTCTCCCTCGGGTACGAGCATTGAAGTCCCTTATTGGACCGAGAAGCAAATATTCAGCTTGATATTACCCTCGGGATTGAATTTACAATTTCAGGGGAAGGTCAGCGATGTTACAATAAAAGAAGGAGAATTAATAAGTGGTGTAATAGATGAAGCTGCGATAGGCTCGTTTAAAGGGAGAATAATTGACAAAGTTTTCAGACAATACGGTGGAGAAGCTACGAAAAAGTTTATAAATGATATTTCCCGGTTAGCCATTAATTATATCCTGCAAGTCGGCTTTAGCTTTGGTATAAGCGATGAGGATCTACCAGTAAAAGGGAAGAAGCAGATAAGAGAAGAGGCGGTGCATGGGGCTGAACTCGAAGTTGAGAAATTGATAAGGGCGTATGAAGCAGAAGAACTTGAGGCATTGCCGGGAAGGTCACTGGAGGAGACATTGGAACTATTGATAATGCAGAAGCTTGGTCGAGCAAGAGAGGAAGCCGGTGAGATTGCCGAGAGGGAGCTTGGAATGGGAAATGCGGGTGTGCTTATGGCAAAGTCCGGAGCACGCGGCTCTATTCTTAACTTAACGCAAATGACTGCCTGCGTAGGTCAACAATCTGTCCGGGGGGAAAGGATAAGTCGGGGGTATCAGGGGAGAACATTGCCACACTTTAAACCCGGTGATCGCAGTGCAAATGCTCACGGCTTCATAAGAGCGTCTTTTAAAGATGGCTTATCCCCAACTGAGTATTTTTTCCATGCTGTGGGAGGGAGAGAAGCATTAGTGGATACTGCAGTCCGCACCTCTCAGAGTGGATACTTCCAGAGGCGGCTTATCAACGCTTTACAAGACCTCGAAGTGAAGAATGACGAAACTGTTAGAGAAACGAGGAATACAGTCGTGCAATTTAAATACGGTGAAGATGGCGTGGACCCTTCAAAAGGTGAGTATGGAAAAGCTGTGGATGTAGATGAAATAATAAGAGAGGCAATAGGGGCAGGAGAAGGAGCATAGGCAGATGGAGATAAGGACAGCGGCGGAAGAGGATGTAGCAAGAGAATTGACGAGGATAGGGGTAGAGAAAGGAATAGCAGAACTAATAAAAGAAGAGTTTATACCTGCGGAGCTAATAGCTGAGTTCGATGAACTATTAGAGATGAAAGTCGAGGAGGCATACGCCGAAGATATAATAATGGTGCTGGGAAGAGGAGAGGAAGGAGAAGTAAAGCTCGGAGATATAGAGGTGAAAGTGGATAAAAGCGAGTTACCGGGGAAAATAAAAGAAGAATTGAAAACGAAGTTAAGACCTGTAAGGATAAAGTTAAGCATGGAAAAACTGGATGCGATTTTAAAGAAAGCAGAGGAGAAGTATGAAGAAGCGAAGGTGGAACCTCGGGAAGCTGTTGGAATAGTTGCAGCGCAGTCTATTGGCGAACCCGGAACACAAATGACGCTGCGGACTTTCCATTATGCCGGTGTCGGTGCGATATATATAACGCTTGGTTTACCTCGGATAATAGAAATAGTAGATGCGAGAAAAAAACCCTCTACACCGGCAATGAAGATAAAGTTAGCGGGAGAGTATGCATTAGATAGAAACAAGGCAAAGGAGTTGGCAACGGAAATAGAAGAAACTTATATAAGAAATATAAAGAGCAAAATAGAATCATCCACAGAGGATATGTGCGTGTGGATTTCACTAAAGGAAAAGGAATTGGAGAGAAAGTTTATCAAAAGAGAGGAAGTAGAAGAAAAGATAAAGGAAGTAGGAAAGGATGTGCTCGTGGAAACGATGGAAGATGGCAAATTGCGAATACACGTGAAAAGTATGTCCTTTCGCGAGTTGTTAAAGCTTGAGAAGGACCTGTCAGACAAGCTGGTGAAAGGAATAGAAGGAATAAAAAGGGCAATCGTGAGGAGAGACACGGATGGGGAATATATGCTGTACACGGAAGGCTCGGCATTGAAAAAGGTGCGTGGGATGGAAGGCGTGGATTTCAGAAGAACAACAACGAATAACATAGCAGAAATAGCGGATGTTTTTGGCATAGAAGCAGCTCGTAATGCGATAATCAAGGAGATGATGGAAACATTAGAGGAGCAAGGATTGGATGTGGATGCCCGTCATGTAACGTTAATTGCAGATGCGATGACAATGGATGGAGAAGTGAAGTCGATAGGGAGGCATGGATTAGCAGGAGGAAAAGTTTCAGTTCTCTCAAGAGCCGCTTTTGAGGTCACAGTAGACAATCTACTGGAGGCTGCTATGTATGGAGAAACGGATGAGTTAAAAGGCGTTACAGAGAACGTGATTGTGGGACAGCCTATAAAATTGGGAACAGGAGCAATAGAATTAGTGGCGAGGTAAGATGAGAAAAAGGAAGTCGGTTGAACTCTCGGATGTGAACAGAGAATTACAAAAGCAGATAGATAATGGCAAAGTAGTAATAGGGTCAAAGGAGACGATAAAAACGCTCAACGGGGGCGGAGAAGGAGCAAAAATTGTTATTCATGCTTCTAACTGTCCTGAAGGGATAAAAGATGAATTTAGAGAGATGGTTAAAAAGGAAAATAAAAATATCAGCATTTATGAATACCCTGCTAATAACTTCGAATTTGGGCTTGCATGTAGTAAACCTTTTTCTGTTGCTTCCTTATGTATTATTGATGCTGTTGAGTCAGATATTTTACGGTTTTTGTCTCCTAACTTTCACGCTAAGGAGAATAAGTCGTTGCAGGACTTGCGGGGAAACTCTTACAGGGGTTTCGATGTGGAAGGGGCGGAGCCCCTACATGAGGCTAAGCCCCACATTTCAAAAAAAAAAAAACGAAGGTGATTGAAATTGACCGTGAAGCTGGACACTGAGGGAATAAGATGCATAGGGGTATTCGAGAGTCTTACGGGTGCGGGAGTCAAGGATTGCGTGGTGGATAACGAGGAGAACAAGGTGATAATGGTAGTAAAAAAAGGAGACATGGGCTTAGCTATCGGAAAAGACGGTTCTAACATAAATAAGGTAAAAAAGCTGCTAAGAATGGAGATAGAGCTTGTGGAGCACTCTTCAGATATAAAGGAATTCATAGAGAATCTCTTCCGTCCTGCTTATGTGAAGAGTGTCGAGCTGATGACCAAGAATGACAAAAGCTGTGCATACGTGGAGGTTTTTAACAAGGACAAGGGTATTGCAATTGGAAGGAACGGGGAGAAGATAAAAAGGGTAAAATTGTTAGTAAAAAGAAATCAAGATATAGACAACGTAATAATAAAATAAAACTGTTATCAGGAGCAAAAAGTTTATGGGAAAAGGGATATACGCAGCAAGGAAGGTGAAGAAGGATAGAAAGAAGCTCAGGTGGAAGAGCACGGACTTTGTTCGAAGAGCATTGAACTCGGCTAAAAAAGCTGACCCTCTGGAAGGAGCACACATGGCAAGGGCTATTGTCCTGGAGAAGGTAGGAATAGAAGCGAAACAGCCGAATTCCGCAATAAGGAAGTGTGTTCGTGTTCAGTTGATCAAAAATGGTAAGCAGGTGACCGCTTTTTGTCCCGGTGATGGTGCTATAAAGTTTATAGACGAGCATGACGAGGTATTGATAGTGGGAATGGGAGGAAGAAAAGGAAGGTCGTATGGAGACCTCTCGGGTGTAAGATTCAAGGTGGTAGCAGTAACTGACATTTCATTACATGAATTGATAAAGGGTAGGAAGGAGAAGGTCCTCAGGTAAAAATGTTTGATAAGATATTTGATAGATGGGACATCACGGAAGTGGAGATAAGGGACATAGGTGTGGCAAAGCATGTCAGTCTCCAGCCGATGTCCGCGCTGCATAGTGGAGGAAGGCATGCAAAACAGCAGTTTGAGCAAGCAAAAGTTTGCATAGTCGAACGGCTCATTAACAAATTAATGCTGACCGAGAGGAATACGGGTAAGAAATTGAAAACATACAAAATCGTTAAAAATGCTTTTGATTTGATCTATGAGAATACAAAGGAGAACCCGGTTCAGTTGCTTGTGGATGCGGTACAAAATGCGGGTCCGAGGGAAGAAACAATCAGGTTGAGATTTGGCGGCATATTAGTCCCCAAACCCGTGGATGTAACCTCACAACGAAAAGTGGACCTGGCACTGCTTTTCATTGCGCACGGGTCACAGAAATGCGCATTCAAGAGCAAGAGGAGTATAGAGCGTTGCCTTGCTGATGAGATACTAAATGCGGCAAAAAACAAGAAGTGCTATTCAATAAGCAAGAAGGAGGAGAAGGAAAGGATGGCAAGGGCAGCGAGGTGACTAAACAATTACGAATTGGGAACTATATGAACACCAACAATCATCGGATATGCTCCATATTCCAACCTATCAACGCCATAATCCGAATAAGTAAGACCGATGGCGAGATAAGTGTCGTTCTTTTTTAAATACCTGAGCATTTTCAGCCCATAAGTCCAGCGATGCTTCTTTTTCAATTCATTCCAGGTTTTATAGAAGGCACTGCATCTGCACGACCATCTCCGGTATATCCTACCTGAGGGGTCCTTGAAGTTAAAACGAATGTATTGCTCATGGCTCTTCCCTTCTTTTTTCTTTGTCACCTTCGCTTGCTTTGCCTTCTCTTCATATACATGCAAAATATGCGGCTTTATCAATCCCAAACTCTTGCCGCCTTTGAACACTACATCCACCGAATCGTCAACATTCCTTTCCAAAAATTCTCTTTTCTCTTCTTCATTCAATTCCCTTTTTACGCTTTCACCATAAACAAAAAACCTGTCCTCCTTCCTTGGTCGCCTGCCTCTCCACTCGTCAACATATATTTTTGAAATGCAAAGGTTTTTGAAATTTGGCATACCAGTAGTAAAAATATCGCTTTCATAAACGCCTTGCGGTCTTATCCATTCACCGTTTTCGTCTATGCCCGCAATGCAGACCTGCCCGTGCTCAGGTCTTGCGACTGCTAATACGGTAAGGTCCAAGGAGTTCGCACGACTTAACGCGGATATATTCGCGGAAATTTTAGTTATTCTCGTATATTTCCCGGCATTTGCTCTTTTCTCACTTTCTTCAGGAACATGTGCGTTTTCTATTCGCAGTACATTGCCTGCTATTATCTCACCACGAAGCACGAGTTCTGCTTTTTCATCCCAGAAGGAAACTCTCTTGTAATCAGATCCATCGGTTATTAAAAGGTCAACGACTTTTTTAGTTTCGTCACCTATTTTTACTTCTTTAAAGGGTAGAATCCGAATTACTTTTCCTGTTATGTTTACCATTGTCGAGGCATCGGTTTTAATTCTTATAAATTTTAATTTAATAGGTACATAATATTGTAATAGCAATGGAGAGAAAAAATGATGATAAGCGTGAATGAGTATGGATTGGATGTATTTGAGGAGATGATGGACAGTTCGGAGGAGTTGCAAGTAGGTATAGAGGAGTTGGATAACGGGACGACGATAATAGATGCAGGCGTGAAAGAAGTAGGAGGATTTGAAGCGGGGTTATACGTAGCGAGGATATGCATGGCTGATCTTGCGGATATAAAATTCAGCAGCTTTGACCTCGGGAAATTTGTCGCGCCTGCCGTAGAGCTTACCACCGACCATCCGGTAGTCGCTTGCATGGCATCGCAGTATGCGGGATGGCGGATAAAGGTGAAGGATTTCTTCGGCATGGGGTCGGGACCCGCAAGGGCGCTTTCGCTAAAGCCGCGAGAGCTATACGATAAGATATTGTATGCAGACGATTCAGATGAGGCGGTATTAGTGCTTGAAAGCGCCAAGATACCTGATGAAGAAGTGACATCAGAAATAGCGAAGGAGTGCAGGGTGGAACCCGAAGACGTTTATATCGTGGTTGTGCCAACCGCCTCTATTGCAGGGTCCGTGCAGATATCAGCGAGGGGAATAGAAACGGGCGTTCACAAGCTCGATTCTTTAGGATTTGACATAAACTGCATAGAGCATGCTCATGGCATTATACCAATCTCGCCTGTGGTTGGTGACGATGTGAAATGTATGGGCTCGACCAATGATTGCATCATATACTGTGCTCGGACGTATTATGCGGTAGATTACGATGACGTGGAGGAATTGAAGGGATACGTGAAGAAAGTGCCTTCGCTTAACTCAAAGGATTATGGAAAGCCGTTCTACGTCACATTTAAGGAAGCGGGCTTCGACTTCTTCAAGGTAGATGCGGGTATGTTTGCACCTGCGGAAATCACGGTGAACGAGATAAAAAGCGGGAAGACGTTTACCAGTGGGAAGATAAATGCGGAGGTGCTGCTGGAGTCGTTTGGTATCGAAACGTTGTAAATATCGTTGGGGTGGTGTAAGGAGTATTTTTTTAAATTATCCCCCACTCCTCTTGTCCCCCTTCTTCTTCCCTTTTTATCTTACCGTGAAACTCCATATTCTCCAGAACCTCCTTTAGAAGGTGATAAGGCACGTAAAAGTCAAACTCCTCCTTCATAGAAACCCTTATTTCATCTAAACTCATCCACTTACCGCCTTTAGCAATCACCTTCCCCACCAAGTCCATCACGTCCTCATGGATGTTCCAGGGGTATATCATCCATTTCCATTCTTTTACCAGCTCGCCATAGAAATCAGGAACGAAAGAAGAAGAAGTTTTATGGTGCAAAGTTGCGGTTTTTACATCTTTTGCTCCCAATGATTTCACATACTCAACTGCAAGTTTTAGGCTGTCCCCGGTGTCCGTCACGTCATCTGCTATCAATACCTTCTTCGCTCTTACTCTCTGCCTCGCTGCATTGTCAAGCCCGTATTTCAGCTTCGCCGCACCAGTAATCGTAGCGGTTACCCCCCAGTGCTCCATCTTCAAACTGAACAAATCCTTAAGCAGAAATAAATCGCAGAGAACACGAGCTAAAAACCAGCCTCCCCTCGCTATTCCAATTACAACTTCAGGCTTGAATCCCTCATCCTTCATCTCTTTACTTACATCCCTGCAAAGGTCGTATGCATAGTTCCAATCAACCATAATGCAACTGAACTTATCTTGCTCTTGCATAATATCTTTTTATAAATCTTCCTCTTTAGCAATGATAAAAATGATTGCGCTTTTATAACAATAAAAATGGAAGAAAAAGAGGAATTGGAGAAAGCAGTGGAAAGAAAAGAAAAGGAAGAGTATCTTTTACACTGTCTCAAGGAATTAGTCAGGATACCCACTTTCGTGCCTCCGGGAGAGAATTACGGAAAGATAGTGGATTGGCTAATTCCGGTGTTTGAGGGTTTCGGGTTCAAATGCGAAAGGATAGAGATGCCGGAAGATGTTTATGAAGCACGGCAAAAGAGTGCGGAGTTAAGCGGAGAAAGAGTGAACCTTCTCGCCACCAAAGATTTTGGTGCAAAGGAGAACGTAGATATATACACGCATTTAGACGTGGTTCCCGCGGGAGAGGGCTGGAGTACACCGCCTTTTGAGTCGGTGGTCAAAGAGGGTAGGATATATGGGCGTGGTGTAGCGGATTCAAAAGGGAGTGTTGCATCGCTTTTAACTGCGTTAAGCGTGATGAAAGAGCTGAATTTGGAGAGCAAATATAATCTCCGGGTTGCATTAACCACGGATGAAGAGATGGGGCTTTATTCGGGTTTGTGCTTCTTTGCGGACGAAGGTCTTCTTCAGGGTGATTATTTACTTTGTATGGACGGCGATAACGAGGGTATATGCGTAGCAACGAACGGAGTGATGAACTGGGAGATGAAGGTATATGGGAAGTCCTGCCATAGCTCCGCTCCTTTTTTAGGTGTGAATGCGATAGAGAAGGCTATGCAGGTAATAGAAGAATTAAAGGACTTGAAAAGAGAAGTGGAGAGCAGAGAATCAAAAGCACCTTGCAGTCCTTTCATGACAGAAGCAACCGGGCAGAAGCATACAAAACCTGTTTTTAACGTTACGATGATAAACGGGGGTGTAAAAGAGAACGTTATACCCCCGAGCTGCACCTTGCGTGGTGACCGGAGATATATCCCCGAGGAAGCGGTTGAGGAAGTGATAAAGGAGTTCGAGGATTTTTTACAACGAGTAAAAACAAAACATGGAATAGAATTAGAGCTGCATTGTAAGCCAGGGTTCCCTCCCATGTTCACCAATCCTGATGACGAATGGGTAAAAAGAGTGCAGGATGCGGCTTCCGACGTTTTTGGTCATAAGGAGATAACGGGCGTGCAGGGTGGTTTAGATGTGGGTTATGCCGTGCAGAAAACGAAACAGCCGGTTTGTGCTTTTGGCGTTGGCAATTGGATAGAGAGCAATGCGCATGGAGCGGATGAGAATGTTAAAATACGAGATTTGAAGGATTATGTGCGGTTTTTGGTGAGGCTGCTGGTGTAGGCGGGCATCAGGATATTCTACGGGCGATTAAATTATCAGAGCATCCTTTGTGACAGTGTATCGCAAAACGTTAGGCGTAATGTGGCAAGTTTTTATCTTTGTATGCTCAAGTATAACGTAATCCGAGGAACGATTGATATGGTAAATCAAAATAGTGGAAAAGAAAGCGATTTTCTTCAATATGTTGACATCGTTCGCGATTTTTGTGCCGATGTCAGTCAGCGTAAAATCGCAGAACTTTTTCAGGTGACCGATGGAAAGAAAATAGGAACATACTTCGAGCGTGAGTGCAAGAGTTACCTCGAACAACGGACTGGTCTAACTATGGAAGGCTCTGCTGCGTTGGGTAAGGATTTGCCGTTGTTCAATATAGATATTAAAACTACATCAGCAGTGCGGCCACAATCTTCAAGTCCATATTGAAGTCTTGATGAGAAAATTTAATCTCTTTTGCATTACAGTGGCGGCTGCAATATGGACGTATGAAAGAAGCACCATTCCCAGAGGGGGTGATTGTAATCTTATGACTATGAACAAAGCTGTGACAATCACAAATAAACGAAAAGGGAATCTGCGAATAGACGTATCCAATTACAGGACTACTGTGCAGTGGTTGCTAAGCCAACTTCGTCAAGACCCGGAGGCATTACAGTATTCTCAGTGGTGTGCAAGTATTGACAGCCTTTATGGCGAAATTTGGAACCAGGCGAGAGCGAAAACACATTTTTCAAGCCTCGCCAAGGAATTAGGTTGCAATGCGTCACCCAAGGAACTTCTTTTCGTTTTGCAATCTCTCTATGCTGTTTTGGCACGTGGCGTTGTTTTCTACCGCCTGGACAAAATCCAACCCGCGAATTGCACTTCAATTCACGGGGTTCTCGAATGCATTACAAGCTTCGATTTTTATCGTGAGCGATGGGGAGTGCACAACCTTCTTCCGGAACTCTGGGGTGATGGATTTCTTTCCGTTTATGACGAAAAAGAGATCAATAAAGCATTCTACCCTGTTATGCGGTTGGCAACTTCCCTTGCGAATCAACTTAAAGGTTCAGTACCCTCATGGGCGAATCTATTGACAAACTTATATGAAGAAATAATACCACGTCAAATCAGGCATGACCTCGGGGAATACTTCACTCCTTATTGGTTAACGGAGAGAACGATAAAAATGAGTGGATTTAGAGGTGATTTAAAAAACGTTTTATTAGACCCCGGCTGTGGTTCGGGTGTGTTTCTTCTCGCTGCTGCTGAAATGAAATATCAAGCTAACAAAGATAAATCGCAGGAAGAAATGATGAACAGCATCTTGCGGACAGTTGTTGGCTGTGACATCAACCCGCTTTGTGTCCTGACAGCACGACTGAACCTGGTTTGTTGGCTTGCTTTAAAATTCGGGCTTCCTCTTCCTGATGTCAAAATTCCCGTCTTGCATTACGATACAGTTTTCAAGCGACCTGCAAGCGGTCAGTTTGACGATGTAGACAGTTTATTACCTGATGGGTGTGACTATCTTGTGGGCAATCCACCGTGGATTAGCTGGAACTCTCTTCTAAGTGGGTATCGAAAACAGATAGAGCTGGAGTTACTGCCGGAATATGCTCTTTTCGACTTTCATGGGCAAGAGGCACAATTAGGACACAGTAACGATGATTATCTGGTGACTTTCACGCAGGTTACGATTCACCGCTATTTAAAAGAAGGTGGTTTATGCAGTTTTATTATCAAACAACCTTTATTGACAAATGTTTCAGGTAAGACTTTCCGCCGGTTTTCCATACGTCATGTTCGAGAGGATGTGCAGTTAGGGGTTAAAGAAGTAGCGGATTTGCGGAGAGTGAATCCTTTTGGAATTGGAAATGAAACGGCGATAATAGTGCTAAAGAGAGGGGCTAAAACCGTTTATCCCGTACCTTACGAGACATGGTCGAAAAATGACGGCGAGATAGTTGTAGAGAAGGGCGAGGCGAAACCATCAAATAGCGACATCACGTCCCCCTGGGTCGTTCTGACGCCTGATTTAAAAGAAACAGAATTCATGGAAGGGAACTGCGTTTATGAGATTCGTCATGGACTCAAACACGATGTTGCCGATGTGCTTATTGTTCGCCCAATTGAACGGGATGGTGACAGATTAATCGTTCAGCGAAATTCGGAGGACGATAAGGAAGTGTATGAAGTAGAAGCGGAGGCAGTGTACCCTTTCTTGCAGCCAAGACATATCAGTGCATGGGAAATTAAGGGATATACTTATGCAATTATTCCACAACGCAAAGCTGGAGAGGATAATGAGGAGAGATTAGCGAGAACACTTCCCTTAACTTACAAATACCTCGAACGATTTAAAGACCGTTTTACGGCTCGGAAGTCGCGTATTTTCACACAAAAACCCTTTTATGGATTGTTTGGACTGGGAACGTATACGTGGAAGCAGTATAAAGTTTGTTGGTGTGGTTTGGGATTCAAACCGGAATTTGTGGTGCTAAGCGCCATTAGAGACCGGCTGGTTGGTGATAAGTTGCCTATTCCAGACGGAACGATTTATTTTATCCCACTGGACAGGAAAGAGGAAGCACATTTTGTATGTGCTGTGCTTAACTCTGAACTCGTTCGTAAATTTTTAAGTGCTCGAAGCGGGAAGAGCAAACGGGGATTGAGTAAAAAGGTGATGGAGCAGTTAAGTTTACCGCGGTTTAACCCTACGGATAATCGTCATCTTGAACTTGCTTCGTGGTCGCTTAAGACGCATCAAGGTTTGGAAATGCCCGATGAAGAAAGGAATAAAATGGAATATCTTGTGGAAGAAGTTTTCCGAACTCAAAGGGAATGGCAACAAGGGCTATTTTCATTTGTGGATGCGTCACATACGGCATAACTCCTCAGAATCTCAGGGATATGGGGCGAACACGTAATGCCGTTGGCAGTTCCGTGGAGAGCAATGTGCATGGAGCGGATGAGAGTGTTAGAATACGAGATTTGAATGATTATGTGCGGTTTTTGGTGAGGCTGGTGACGTAGAGAAACCCAGTGTAAATGAGAGGCACATTTGCTATAACAACTATCAACGGTTGGACCCATCAAGAATCTTCTCAGCAGCCCCCAAGGACTCCTTTTTAACCTCTGCAAGCCTTTTCTCCATTAATCCCCACGAGCCCATATACTATTCATATTCATCATTTTCTCCCTCTTAACTACTAACAAGAGCCTAACGCCCTCTTTTTGATTGAGTTCCTTACTGCCCTTACCTCTTCTCAATCTTCAGTTTAGCTGTTTTTATTCGACCTTTGCGTTCTCCCGCTTGTCCGCTATCAAGCACTATTAGGCGTTGTTTCCAGTTTTTTGTCTTGCGCTTATAGGCGCGAATAAATGCCATGTGGTGTTCAAAATTGCACACCATATTTAAAGCTTTCAATAGGGGTGTAAAACTGATTCAGGGATAATTAAATGAGATAGGGTATGGATTCCAACTCATTATGGTTGTTATAGCACATTTGGTCTTTGATTTACCAAAACTATTTATATAGATACCATTCTTATAAGACAATCATGGCTAAAGTAGAATTGGTTGATATGGAAGAAGCCGAAGAGGATGTAAAAGAGGAAGTTAAAAGACGAGTTAGAGAGGGAGAAGTAACAGGTGTCGATATAGAATCAACAGAATTTACTGTTGTAGGTAATATTCCAGTTTATGAAATCAAAGGTTCTGCTTCAGTAATATCCCCTACAGGAAAAAAGCACTTTAAAGCACAAGTGAATGCAGAGTCAGGAAAAGTGGTTGGCTTTAAAGATGAAGGGTTTGAGCCTACAGGGGGACTCGCGCATTAAGGGACAGGCATGTTCAAATAAAACAAGGATTGTTATTGTAAACGCCGGATACCTTCAGCATCATGAATGAGAAAGGAAAACAAATAAATTATAGCTAAAATGGCAGAATCAAGAACGAATCCAAAGGTTAAGAAACTCATTGAAAAAAAGCGAATCTCAGAAGCTTTAAAATTAGCTGGCAAACAGGATATTGAATATTTATTAGATGAAGTTGGAGAAGATTTTATGAAGTCAGATCTAATAAATGCAGAGAAAATTTTCAGAAGAATTTTAGAAATAGAACCAGAAAATGATAGAGCCCATAAAAAACTTGGTGATTGCTTACACGATTTGGGAAGATATAACGAGGCAGAAAGTGAATTTAAAGAAGCAACAATGATAAAAACGGATGTTGTTGAATATCATTGTTATCTTGCAAATCTATTGGTAGAATTGGGAAGTGAACGTTATGAAGATGCCGAGAAGGAATTTAAAAAGGCGTTAGAATTAAACCCAAAGGATTACCTAACGCATAATGATTATGGTGTTTTACTGGATAAATGGAAGCGATACCCTGAAGCAGAAAGAGAATTTAAAGAAGCTTTGAGATTAAACCACGAAAAAACAAACGAGGGAGGTTTTCACGTCAATCTTGGAGCGCTTTTTGAAGAACGGAAGCGTTACAAAAAAGCAAAAAGTGAATATAAAAAAGCAATAGCAATATTAAGAGTATTAAAATTGACAAAACCTGGAGTTGCGAAGTATCTTGCCAGAGCTCATTACTATCTCGGATCTTTGTTAGCAGATAAATCAGAAGAATTCGGCGAGGCAAAAAAAGAATTTGAAGAGGCAATAAGGATGTTTTACGAAGCAATAAAGATAGAACCGGAGCTTGCTGAGGAACTTGCTGAGGAACTTGCTTTGGCTCATAATAATCTCGGAGCGTCACTATGTGAATCAGAAAAATACAAAGCAGCCAAAAATGAATTTGAAGAAGCAATAAGGATTAATAAAGAGGATTCTTTGGCTTATATTAACCTGGGGAATGTATATGGCAAATTGAATGACATTGACTCAGCTATCGATAATTTTAAAAACGCCATAGAAGTAAATCCCAAATTTGCAGATGCTCATCAGCACTTGATACGGGCTGAATTAATTAAAAAAGGAGTGGGGTTGAGTTGGTGGGATTGGTGGCAAACCAGTCGTTCCAAAAAATGGATTGGAAGAATTCTTGGAATTATATTGGGTGGAGCAACATTATATTTAGGTTATTTAGTTTATTTAGATTATCAAGGGATACAACCAAATCTGCTGATTGTAATTGTAATTGTCGTCCTTTTACTTTTATTTCCAGAAATTCAGTATTTTAAGGCAGGTCCTTTTGAATTTTCAAAAGAACCAGGATATTTTTCACCACAACCAAAAAGCTTTTATGTCAAATAGGCATAATATTGGTAACAGTTAAACAGTACGGGGGGTAGAATGAATATGATGAAATGGAAAATAGGAATGGCTTTGGTTTTATTCCTAGCGATTCTTAATACTGCAAGCGCAGCCTCAATAGAAATAGAATTGGTAGGGCAATATGATACTAGCGGTTATGCAAATGATGTTGTCGTGGTCGGTAATTATGCTTATATCGCAGATGATATTGGAGGATTATGTATTGTTGATATTAGTGATCCATCCGATCCTACAATAGAAGGAATATTTGTCGCAGGCGAAACGCATGATGTAGCAGTTCGTGACAATTATGCTTACGTAACTGCTGATGAAGGTTTTTTTATTCTTGACATCAGCAAGCCATCTAATCCAATAAAAATAGGAGAAAATCGCAGTATCGATGCTAAGGATGTAGTGGTTTCTGGTAATTATGCATACCTCACCTGCTGGAATAAAACGCGGGAAACTTTTTCGGATTTGTATGTAGTTGATATTAGTAACCCTTCTAATCCAACAAAAGTAGGAGAATATATCACACTTGGATCTATTCGCAAGGTATTTGTCCTTTGGAATTATGCATATGTGACCGATTTTCATAACGGTTTGTATATCATCGACATTAGCAACCCGTCCAATCCAATCAAAGTGGGACAATATACTGGAGGAGAATCTTTTCGAAGTGTTGTAGTCTCTAATAACTACGCATATGTGGCTACCACTGGGAGCTGTGGTTTGTGTGTTTTAGATGTCTCTGATAAATCTAATCCAATAAGAATAAATCAATATCCCGAAAGCGCCTCTGATCTAGAAGTCTCGGGGGATTATGCCTATATCACAACAGGTTATGGATTACATGTAGTAGACATGAGCCAATCTCCCCCTGTAGAAATAGGAAAATATAATGCCCCTTTATATGATCTGACTTTATCTGGTAATTATGCCTATATAACGTCCAGCGATAAAGGGTTATACATCTTTAAAATAGATATAACCCCTGACACCACACCACCAACTATAACTATTAATCAACCCAGTGAAGGTCAAGTATTCACAAGAGATACAATCATCGTTAGCGGCTCTGCTTCAGATGAAAGTGTCATTCAATCTGTAACTGTGAATGGAGAATATACGATCATCGACGCCACCAAACGAATTGATTGTTCTGGTAGTTTCTGTTTTCCTTTCTACACGACATCTTGGAGCCAATCCATTACCCTATCCCATGGAACCAACACGATAACAATAAAGGCAACTGATACTGTAGGTAATAACAAAACCATTCACCGAACAGTTACATATTTCAATACAGGCAGTGTTTTTGTATCTTCAGAACCCTCTGGCGCAAGCATCTACCTTGACGGTGAATATAAAGGAACTACCCCAAAAACGATTTCAGATGTTTCTGTTGGCTATCACACTATAGAATTGAATAAAGAAGGTTATCAAAGTTGGTCAACATCAGTATATGTAACATCTGGAGATACAGAAACGGTATCGGTATCAATGAGTGCAATATCGGTAGCAGCAACACCTACTAACATTCCAACAGTATCACCAACTCCAGCCACTATATCGGCACTTGTAGACTCGGATGGGGATGGAATACCAGATAAATACGATTATGCACCTTATAATCCAAATATACAAACGGAAAGAGATATTATACCTGAAGCTACACCTACGCCGAAACCACCAGGATTTGACGTAATATTAGCGATTAGTGGATTATTGACAATAGCATATCTGCTCAGGCGAAGAAGATAGAAACGGATGGAATAAAAAACAGCATGTTAGCCAATGCGGGACATGACATTACACTTATTGGAAGAGAAAAGCACATGAAACCCATAAGAGAACATGGACTCAGAATCTCAGGGATATGGGGCTCGCACGTAACGGTATTGAGGCTCAGGCTTTTTCATCCCTTGAGATACCCAAAAACATCTTTAATCTTCATCTTCTTTCCATACATTAACATTCCGGTTCTGAATATTTTCGCCGAAAGCTTGAACATTATAAGAACGGAAATCACAAGTATTACGAGGCTCGCCACGAGTTCATAAATCGGAACCTCAACAAGTGTAATTCGCATCAATGTCGTTACAGAAGTGGTGTAAGGCACGTACGTCAGAACCTTCGCGATGACCGAATTTGGTGCCATAGTAATAACAGAAAGCAGTAACAGCGGCAGGATACCTAATATCGTAAATATCGTCGCACCCTGTTGTGCATCCCTTACGGTGCTCGCAGGTGCCGCGACACAAGCCATTGAGGCAGCAAACAAGAGATAACCCAGAATAAAATACACAATTGCAAGAATAAAAACCCACGAGATTCGAATTTCGTGAAATAACGAGGCGTACGGGCTTAAAACCATTGTTAGTCCTCCAAAACCAATCCAAACTAAAACCTGTAGGAGTCCCGCCGAGCCGAATCCTAAAATTTTCCCGCTTAGCAGTTCATTTGCAGACATAGAAGAGAGTAATATCTCCACGGTTTTGTTTTCCTTTTCCGTCACGATTCCCTGCATCAAATACCCGGAAGAGGTCATTATAGCGAGTATTAGAAGAATGCCGAGCACATAAGGTATGAAAAAACCAACTCCACTCTTTTCTTCGACCTCTCCCTTTTCATTTAGCGTAATGACCTTTTCATTTGCGGGCTCTTTAATCCGCTCTTTCATTGGTTCGTCTAAGTTTGACTCCCGCAGAAGGTTGGTTATCAAAAATGCTTCTATCGAACTGCTTGGACAAGAACTGAAGAACCCTCCCTTTGAATACACAGTAACATTCCCGGTTTCTAAATAATTCGCAGGAAGAACAAAAAACGCGCTTATTGCATCCTCCAGCAGAGCTCTCTTCGCACTCACGACGTCACCGAATTTGATAAAATTCTCGCTTATTTGCAGCGATCCCGTTTCATCCACGAACCCGATATTTTGCGGTGTTTCTGAACCCATTTGCGGAATAAAACCCATCACAAACATCATCGGTAGAAGAACCAACAACGGCAAGACCATGCTAAAAATAAAACCCTTCGTCTTTACCGTTGTCAGGAACTCATGTTTCGCAACGATGAACGTTTTACGCATTTTCTTCTACCACCTCGATAAAAATCTCGTTCAAAGAAGGTGCCTTCATCTCAAATCTTCTGACGCTCACAATCTCGACCAACCTTTTAAGAATCTCCTGCGGGTCTGTATCCCCTTCCAAAGTCAATTCTGCATATTTTCCGTAATCGTCTATCTTTTTTACTCCTTCAATCCGCCCCAGGTCGCCTTCGTATTCCACAACTAAAGATTCTTTGTAATGGCTTTTTATTTCATCGAGCGAACCGTAAAGAACTCTTTTACCTCGGTTGATCATCACAATTCGGTCGCACATCCTCTCAACCTGGTCCATCTGATGCGTACTCAAGATTATCGTCTTTCCTTCTCGCTTCAAGTCGAGCAGAATGTCTTTTACCAGCTTTGCATTTATGGGGTCGAGCCCGTAAAAAGGTTCATCCAGGATTAAGAGTTCCGGGCTGTGAATGAACGCGGCAACGAGTTGAATTTTTTGTTGCATTCCTTTGCTCAAAGTCTCTACCTTTTTCTTTTTATAATCCGCAAGACCTACTTTTTCGAGCCAAAAATCTATCCTATCTTCTGATTTTTTTACGTTTTTGAGTCCTGCAAAATACCGCAGGCATTCGAAAACCGTTATTTTTTGGTATAATCCTCGCTCTTCGGGAAGATACCCGATTTGCTCTTTCTGACTTTCATCCATTTGTTCTCCGAATATCTTTATCTCTCCATGGTCCGCTCTTATGATGTCGAGAATTATCCTGATCATCGTTGTTTTTCCCGCACCGTTCGGTCCAAGCAATCCGAATACTGTTCCTTTTTCGACCTCAAAACTGAACTCGTCGAGAACTTTTTTCGCATCAAAGCTTTTCGTTAGATTCTTTACGTCCAATATTTTTTCTTTCATTGCCATGCTATGCTGCTCACATTAACGTAACTTCCAACGGAATGTCTCCTGGTAATCATTGATTATTTCGAAAGTTGCGTATTCCGGCTCGAAATCATGAGGCAGTACGAAAACAATCCACCCGTCTACACTTTGCCTAGGAGATATGCTCGCTACATCATGGGCTTCTGCGAAGAAGGGGAGGTAGGCACCCTCGCGTCCGGGAATCGTGAACTTATTGTCAAATGGAAACCATGGAACTCTTTCTCCTATATATTCCAGTCCGAAACCTCTCATCATACCCGGAACTTCCTGTGCGGCACCAACCTTTTCTTCTTGTTCGCCTATATTCTTGACGCTGACGTGAAGTATAAGGAAGACTTCTCCAGGACCGGCATTGACCTTTTTATTTGCCTCTAACGGCTCATCCGGTCTCATTATTGTTGATGTTGTTACATATTCCGAAACTTTCACTTCCACGTTCCCGCTGGTGACTGACTCGCCCAAGGCATACCCTTCTTCAGTAACTTGTCCTTCAGGGCGCAAACAGCCACTTATAAGAACAACGGACAGAAGCAAAACAATCAACAATCCAAGGTAAAATTTTCTTCCCATTTTGTAATCTCCCGGATTCAATATTAATGAACTGAGTTTTAGTATAAAAAGCTTTTTGATTTTTTTTGTTTACTGAATTTTTGCGGATTTTTTAATTCAAACCATTCAGCGGCTCTACATCTGTGTCGGGCTGGTAGCGACACAACCGCCTCGGCGATGTTCTAACCCGTCACCTTAATCGGCTGCCACTGCCATCCCTCTCCCTTCTGGACGACGTGGCCCAGACCTGGGAACGGAAAGTGAAAGGCAAGCACCAGGGCATTTTCAGCCGCAGCCCTGTTCAGAATCCGGCGCCTGGTGGCCACGACTTGCTCGGGAGCAAAATCGACTGCCGCATACCATTCTGGATGCTCCAGATGGATGGGATGGAGCACAGCATCGGAGATGCACAGCAGTTGCTCTCCTCCCGAGGAAATGGCCAGCGCCATGTGCCCCGGTGTGTGGCCGGGCGCCGCGACGGCGTGCATACCGGGCACGATTTCTGTTTCATGGTCAACGAGATCGAGTTGGCCTTGAATCGGTGGGAGGTTCTTGCGTGCGAATTTCAGGAGGACTCTTTTGACGTGTTCATCAAGTTTCAGTTCCGCCTGCTCTGATGTCCAAAAATCCCACTCGTCTTTCCACATAACGTAGCGGGCGTTGGTGAAAGCTGGCTTACCCTCGGCATCGGTGTTTCCGCCTATGTGGTCTGGATGCCCATGCGTGAGGATGACCGTGTCAATGTCCTCAGGCGCAATCCCCTCGGCCTGCAGGTTCTGAAGAAGTTTTCCTGTGTTTGGGCCAAGACCATCCGCACCCGTATCCACCAGCACCCGATGCTCACCTGTGTTGACCACCACACAGATGTACGGACTTATCCATTCTACCCACTGTTCTGGCTGTAGGTTGTGTTCGCGAAGCGACAGCTCAAGGCGTTCTCGTGGCGCGTTGGCGAAAAGAAAGGTAGCAGGAGGTGGGAAGGCGGGGGGTGTGTATGTGTGGGTGCCATCGCTGACGGCAATGCATTCGAAAGTGCCTACCTTGAAGCGATAGACTTCAGCTTTCATAGGTGTCCTCCTGTTCATGTGTATCGTCAATCTTTTTTTATTTTCACCTTCAGAAAGAATGACCGGGCTTGTTACTATTACTACAAAAAAAGTTCTGTATCTTTCGCTTTAAAAAGTTTTCGATTTGTTCTTGTACATAAAGTATAACCTCCTTCCATTTTATCCTTTCTTTCTAAGGAAACTTCTTAGATAGAGAAGCCATACATGTTTTGAATTATGGAAGAGTTTCACAAAAAGACCCGCCCATAATACCTGAAAAATGGGAATTCTGTACTAAATTGGACGATTGGAACTACCTTTGTGCTAGCTAAGCCCCTCTAAATTTCAACCGTAGTTTTTTGCTTAGCAGATACATCGGAGCCTGTAACTTAAGTTTCAATATACATTTATCAAGGGATTTTGCTAGTTCCAGCAGTTACAACATCAGGTTTAGTCTCAAGCTCAAATTTTAACGCACCAAAGCTTACCCCTGCTTTCTTGAGTTGGGGGGATATGAGAACGAGAAAGATAAAACCTGCTAAGGCTATTAAAAAGATTAATAAAATCTCTATTGGAACTGCTGGCGTAGTCGTAGTTATTGTCGTAGTAATATTAGAAGTTTGTGAAATAATGTTAGTGGTATTTACAACAACTTTTTCAATTTTCTCTATATTTAAGCCAATTCTTTTTCCTAATGCAATTAAACCAATAGCAAGACCAATTGAGCCAATTAAAAAAAGGATAAGAAGCCATCCCAATAATTTTCGACCAGGGCTTTTGAATCCACCAAACCACCAACCCCACCAGTCCGTACTCACTTCTTCCTCTTTTAGTAAATCGAGATTCTTCTTCGCTTCAGTATAATCAGGATTTATTTCCAGAGCAGCACTATATAATTTTTCCGCCCTTTCTTTATCTTCTCTTTCAGCAGCCAGATTTCCAAGACTAAAATATGCCTCAGCAAAATTACGATTAATTCTTATTGCCTCTTCATATTCTTTTTCTGCTTCTTCGTATTTTTTTTGATTAAAAAATATATTTCCAAGATTAAAATGCGCTTCAGAAAGTCTTTCACACTCCTCTTTCGCATAAATGCTTAGCTTCCCGTCTTCTTTGGCAATACAGCAAATCTCTTTCTTTTCTTCATCTCTTATCACCCATTTGTCATCCTCTTTCTTAACGCTATATTTTTTAGGAGGAGAAGGAAGTGAAATACCAAACTTTTCGAGTTCTTGGTTTAATTTTTCTGGAATGAATCCTTTGTCTAAATCTCCTTCTAAAATTGACACATCTTCTTTAATTTTAATGTCAAAAGGATGCTTTTTTGCACCTTTATCCTTCTCAATTGCCGTTTCAAAATATTCTTTGGCATTTTCATATAGTCCTTCTTTAAAGTCTAACAAGCCAAGGTTATTATAAATTTCGCCAATATCGTGATTTACTCTCTTCGCTTCCTCCAATTTCTCTTTTGCTCTTTTGTAGAGTCCTTTTCGATAATATAGACGCCCAAGAGCATTATAAACATAAGCTTTGTCCTTCTCTTTTTTTGAGAGTTTCAATGCTTTCTCGAGGGCATCTTCTGCCTTTCCGTATTTCTTTAATTTCATCAACGCAGTTCCAAGATCATTATAAAACCAGGCTTTTTCTTTGTTTTTTGCAATTTTTGCAATTGCTTTTTCATATTTATTTACCGCTTCTTTATGTATTCCCCTTCCATATAACAAATATCCGAGATCACGGTAGCACCGAGCCTTCATTTCATCTCCTGTCCATTTTTCTATTCCTAAAGCCTTTTCATAATTCTCCTCAGCTTCATCATAGCGTTTGAGCCTGTGATATAGCTTTCCAAGTTTGTGGTATGCCTCAGCGAAATTTTCATCTAATTTTGTAAATCTGTTAAATATCTTCTCGGCTTCTGAGAATTCTTCTTTCCCGCAATCTTTTCCTACAATCCTTTTCTTCCAAATGTCATCTAATTTCTTTGAAGGTAATGAGTCCAAATCCTTTATTTCGTTTAAAAAATCTTCTAATTGTTTACCTTTAGCCTCATAAAGTTTCCTCTTCTCATCATCTGTCATCATCTTTCCCATTTCAGTCCCTTGTTACATCTTTAAAATCGGTGCATATTTAAATACTTCTGGTTTTGCAATGGCATATAACTTTGGTATATCCTCAATATTTCGCATATCCTTCCATTTTGGCAATATATCCGAAGTACTTCGTATATACATCCCTTTAGAAGAACCTTCTATCTCCTTAATTCTCCTTCCACATATCATTTCTCATTTATCTACCTGCAAAGGAGGTCATATACATGTATAAAGATTAGCAAATATACAAATATGATAATAAATGCTAATTACTTTTCGAGTTTATCCATAAAAGATAGAATGAAATTCCTCATAATAGGTGCAGGAGCATTAGGAAGCGCATTTGGTGGTATGTTAGCCGATGCTGGGCATGACGTTATGCTTATCGGCAGAGAAAAGCAGATGAAACCCATAAGG
>Ga0114919_10000547_pt1 | contig 29377 bp, 24 predicted proteins | sample BlataG_FD_88682 | JGI IMG/M metagenome (GOLD analysis project Ga0114919, IMG submission 88682) | Deep subsurface microbial communities from Black Sea to uncover new lineages of life (NeLLi) - Black_00105 metaG | ecosystem: Environmental > Aquatic > Marine > Oceanic > Sediment | place: Atlantic... | reverse complement strand
CGGTGGGTTGGTCTCCGTCCCGTCGAAGATGTGCATATGCGTCAATGATATCGTTCTTGTTAGGGACGTTCCCCACCCCCAGATCCCACGTCAGCGGATTATCAATGTTCTTATCCCGTTCCCGGAACATGGTGCTGTCTAAATTACCCCCCCTGGAGTGGTTATCCCTGGCGTAAACGGCGTCTAAGAGCAGGTATCCGTTTACAACCGAAGCATAAGGGTAGGCCATGCGCCGCACAAAGGTTCTGTTGGCGGCCGCGCCGCCAGGCAGTATCAAGGCGCGGAACGCCGCCCATCCGCTGGTATCGATGACACCGATACCCTCGAATCCCGCGCCATCCCTGTTGTTGAACCAATCGTCGGTCCCATGCCCACCTCCCAGGATCCCGGAGTCGTACTCTATCGTATCGGCGTAGAGGTCGGCCTCAATGCCGAAGTTGGCTGGGACTCCGGATGAAAGTTGTCCGGACGCAACGCTGGCCGTGGCAAGCGTGAATAATGCCGCCAGTGCAAGCACACCGGACGTCCTTACAAAATCGCTCTTCTTTAACATTTGTGATTCCTCCTAGACTTTAGGTTTTGGATAATCGAAATAAGGAATAGGTGAGGGTACCTCCATGAGCACCCTCCCGCCTGGTGAACATCCCCCTCCGTCAACCTTTAATCCGCATACTACCTCCTTCATGTAATAGCGATTACTATATTCCTCAGTTCTTGTGTCTCGCGACAAATGAGCGATCTCACTCTCAGTCCCTCCATGGCCTGAGGATGGAACCGAGGCACGCTGGTCCCCTGCAGCGCCTCGAGAGACCCTCCACATGTATTCAGGTGAATTCTATGATTAATATAAAGCACTCTCCTCTTCCTTGTCTCAGCATCTTGGAGATCACTGAACTCGGCCAACTCGGGCCTCACTATCAATCTATGAGCCTTCCTTGACCTCGATTACCTCATCCGCGGGGAGACCGTGGGCTTCGCGATGTACCGCTTCGGCTGCTTCTTTGCTGGGAGCCTCGCATAGACAGAAGACGGCGCGCTCCGCTTCGTTGTACCAGTATTTCAGGTACTTCACCCCGTGCTTCCCCTGGACCTCCAGGTCCTTCTGGTGAGCGCGTGTTACCGCTTCAGCAGTCAACCCTTCCACGTTTTTGTGAATATCCATGTAAAGTGGCACCTTACCATCCCTCCTTTCTAACTACATGTTTCGCTGGCAACATTTTTCGTCCGGTTCATCTCTCAGGACAGAACGTCGCCGAACCAGAGGACAAACACATTACTTCGTCTCTTTCCAGCCGCAGCCGCCGCACGGCTCTCTTCCCGGAGCACCTCCCACACCAGATCAACATTTAGTTCGATCCGATCCGAACGCAGGTGATCCAACGGGTACCGGCGGCAGCTACTGGCCAGGGTTTTCGTGTCCGCCTCCAATCCGGCCCAAGCCCTGAGGCCGGAATAATCGCCCGATCCACCAGATGGGCGTGCGGCTCTAAGGGGATTGGGCCAATCTCAATGGACTCATTGGCAGCGAGGCTCAGCGCCCCGTCACCTCCGCTGAGACATCAGACGCCTTTTGTTCCTGCCCCGACATGTGTTCCGCTATCTTAGCCAGTTCTTTCTCCAGTTGCCCAATGTCGAGCAGACGCCCATCTACAAAGGCGCTCCATCCAGCGGTATGCTTGGCCAAGAACGCTGCTTCCTTGATCTCCTCTTCTGTCGCACCCAACAGCCGGGCCACAGCTGAGTGAAAAGTGACACAGAAGCGACAGTGGAGAACTGAGGCAACAGCTATGCCCATGAGTTCCCTGTACTTGGCCGGGATCTGGGATTCTCCCAGGACGTACTTCTTCACCAATTCCCAGCTGTGCTCTAATGCGACCGGGTCGTGCTCGAGTTCTCTCATGAACGTGGGCACAACGCCTAAAGTCTTCTCGACTTCCCGCAGTATTTCTTTTGACGCTGCCATCGTTTACCTCCTTTTGTGATTTGTGATACGGCACATCATTTCACTTGACTCCTTCGCATCTGAATTGCTCTGCATACCGCTATCTGGGGCGAGATAGGAAGCTCGGATACAAGTTTCTCGTCCTATTTCCTCCCTCATCGCCTCCAGCTTCTCCTCAACATGGGCAGCTCATCGGTTTCTCATACACCAGAAACTCCTCGACCTTCTCTTTGAGCTCCCTTAAGTCGGGGGATTTCATGAGATAGGCATCGGCCGACCAAGTTGCGAAGTCATGCTGATAACTCGAATGACCGGAGTGGAGAATCACCGGAATGTATACATCCCTTTTGCGGACCTGGTTCAGAACCTGGATACCATCCATCGGGGCCATCTTGATATCCAGGATGACCACCTCAACCGGCGGATTCTCGCTTATCAGACCCAGGGCTTCCGGTCCGGAGCCGACCGAACGCGTGGCAAAACCCTCGAAGCGCAACTCCCTCTCACACAGGAAGCAAAAATCCTTATCGTCGTCGACAATCAGTATGGTCTTCATCCCGCAACTCTCCTTAGTTCAAATGCATTCAGACATTTCCCCGTTGCAACACTCGCCGCAGGTGGTTGCTCGCCAACGGACGTGCTATGAACTCCAACCTAAGGGACGAGAGGTAACCCGGCTATCTCTCGCCCCCCCGGCGCCACCTACCTGTTCCCCTGACCTCGTCTGGGCAAAAGGGGACATTCGAAGTAGTCCCCGGTCGAGTCGAAGTCGTTCAGATCTAGATCCTCCACCCTGCAGGCATTAGCGTACTTGTCCGGTTGAACGCCGGCCTTCAGTACGTTTAGGTGCCACCTTCCGCCATTGTAATCCTGATCACCGGGCTTTGACTCGGATATCAAAGGCACACCATCTTTGAAACCGCTGCCACCGGCATATAGCTCATCAAAGGGTCCGTCAGCAGGATCAAAGGTGGCGGGTGTGACTACCGTGCCGAACAGTTCGCAGTCCGCCCAGATCTGGGGTCTGCCCAGCGGTCCTTGTGCCTGGCTGGAACTCAGCCCGGCTGCTGTCATCAGCAGGGCAAGGACAACCATAACCAACCATGTTTTCCTCACCTTTTTCACCTCCTTTCCACGTTTAGTTTTTTAGTGATCCTGTTTTTGCCTATCCCGAAACCCATGGCGACAATGAGCAGCGATGTGGGAAAGAAGCCCCGCATTCAATTGCTTTTGGGATTCTCTCACCGAAGAAGAAATATCCATTCCCCTCGCCAGCTCAGGATGAGCTAATTCTGAGACACTTGCCCACAGTTCAATAGTCCCCCGCCAATATCATTCTGGCCACGCTTCAAGACTCAGCAATCTCTTTACTTCCTTTTTTAGCTCCCTCAGATCGGACGATTTCACCACATATGCGTCCGCCAGCCAGGTGTCGAAGTCCTCCCTATAGAAAGAATAGTCCGAATAGAGTATCACAGGAATACCTATCTGTCTGGATCGGAGCTGCCTCAAAACTTCGATCCCGTCAGGCGGGGCCATCTTGATGTCCAGAACAATCAGGTCGGTCTGCGGGTTTCTGGCCATGAATTGCAGGGCTTCCGGGCCGGATGAGACCGAGTGTGTAGTGTAGCCCTCGCCTTGTAAGTCCCTCTCGCACATCAGACGAACATTCTCGTCATCGTCAACTATCAGTATGCTTTTCATCGCACAGACCTGCTTCCGAATGCCTTCAAACGATCTCTCATCTGGTCAGCCGCCGCCGGATTATTCGCCGACGGCGGCTGAACCATCCCCCGCCATTCGCCCTGTAGCCGAATAGCTCCTAGCGATTATCACATTGTTTGGGTTTCAAGACTCAACAGCTCCCTTATTTTCCTCTTTAGCTCCCCCAACTCGGGCGATTTTACCACATATGCGTCCGCCAGCCAGGTGTCGAAGTTCTCCTTATAGAAAGAATAGTCTGAATAGAGTATCACAGGAACAGCGACTTTTTGGGCTCGCAGTTGCTTTAGAACTTCGATGCCGTCAGGCGGGGACATCCTGATGTCCAAGACAATTAGGTCGGTCTGCGGGTTTCTGGCCATGAATTGTAAGGCCTCCGGACCGGAAGAGACCGAGTGTGTAGTGTAGCCCTCGCCTCGCAAGCTCTTCTCGCACATCAGACGAGCATTCTCGTCATCATCAACTATCAGTATGGTTTTCATCCTGCTCTCCTGAGACATCTCTAACAGTTCCAGTTTCAATATAGAGGATGATGACTGTGTGTCAATACGAGTAGATCATATAGTTATTACGTAGAGATGCTACGTACCCCAGTTGAATCGAAATCTGCCCACCGTCCAAAGTTCAGACTCCAACTTCCCGAACCCGCCGAACATCTCTCAGGGCCGGGCTCGTTATCTTCTCAGGTGGTGGGTGGGAACGGGGCATCAGATGGTCTCTGCCAACCCCGTTCCCTGGAAGGAGGCGGTTAGGGGCTGGAAGAAACCAACAACTGCATAGACAAGGCAGCAAATAACTGGAAGGAGGTTGAGATCGTGCGCATCGCAGCGTACAAAGCGGAAGCCTTCTGCGCTGAAAGAGACCATAAGCGCACCAATCGCTCTTCAATTAAGCCAAGATTCCTGGTGTCGTCGAGTAACAGCATAGTGTGAACTCACGTTGAGTTGATCGGACAGTCATAGCGATCACGTTCCCAATATAGTTGGTCCTCCATATCTGTCAAGGCGAATAAATACCATAATGATTACGTATCATTCTTACGCATATGTACTACACCCAATGGGGTGACGGGAATGATTAGCTATGCAATGCGCGAGAAGTATCTTACCGGATCGAGACCACGCTCACTCTCAGCAACAGGTTGGCCGACGCGCACAGGCTGGTTCGTCCCGGGCCGGATATCGTACTATTCTTGCGGCACCCCGGTACTACGCAAGGCATTTTTCTGTTGCTATTACGGAGATTTGACTTATCTTAGTATTGTAAAGAGGATCGTTGTAGTCCCGTTTTGAAGGGGGTTGGCCAGAACTAGGCGTGACACGAGTGCAGCGAAACGGGAGAGTGGAGCTTGGAGCCGTGAGAAAGGACAAAAAAGGTGCAGAAGGAGCTGCTGTTCCTCGCAAGCGGGTGGAGGGGGCGGCGAAGGGAGCTGACAAGCTCCTCCAGACTCTCCTTGATCATACTCACATGCTGGTGGCCTATCTGGATCCGAAGTTCAACTTCGTAAGGGTCAACCGTGCGTATGCCAAGGCGGATGAACGTGATCCATCTTTCTATCCCGGCAAAAATCACTTTGATTTGTATCCCAATACGGAGAATGAGGGGATCTTCAAAGAGGTGGTGAAGACAGGCAAGCCTTACTTTGCACACGCCAAGCCTTTCGAGTACGCGGAGTATCCAGAGCGGGGCACAGGCTATTGGGACTGGAGCCTGATACCTATTAAGGACCCGACAGGTGCCGTGACGGGACTAGTTTTGACGCTGGTCAACGTCACCGAGCGCAGGCGGGCGGAGGAGAAGATCACTCTGCAAAATGAGTTCCTTAACAGCGTAATAGAGTCTGTCACTCACCCTCTGTATGTAATCGATGTCAGTGATTACACGATCAAGGCGGCGAATTCCGCCGCTCGCCTGGGGAGTCTGCCGGAAAGCCCAACCTGCTATGCGCTCACCCACAGAAGTCCGAAACCCTGTGACGGGGCGGAACATCCCTGCCCTCTTGAGGAGATAAAGAGAACCAAGAAGCCCGTTTCCGTGGAGCACGTCCACTATGATAAAGATGGGAATACCAGGAACCTTGAAATCCACGCCTACCCTATTCTTGACAGCCAGGGAGACATCGTCCAGATGATAGAGTATTGTCTGGACATCACCCCGCGGAAGCAGGCAGAAGAGGCTCTGAGGAAAGCACGTGACGGGTTGGAGACACGGGTTCAGGATAGAACCCGCGAGCTGAGTGCTGCCAACATTGAACTAAAAGGAGAGGTCGCTGAACGCCAGCGGGCGGAGGAGAAGCTAAGAGAATCTGAGGAGAAGTATAAAACGTTGGTCGAAACTTCCAACGACATGATATTCACAGTGGACCTGAAGGGAAATTTTCTGTTCACCAACCAAGCATTTGGGAGCGTCCTGGGATATTCGGCTGAGGAGATCGGGAGCCTGAACGGTTTTGAACTGGTTCATCCTGAGGATTCGAAAACCGCAAGGCAGCAGTTTGCCCGTCTGGTGGAAGGCGAGAGCGTTGACAACATGGAATATAGATACAAGAGGAAAGATGGCTCCTATATCAGTATTCTCAACAATGCCGCACCGGTATTTGATTCGGACGGAAATGTAGTAGCCGCGTTCGGGGTTGCCAGAGACATCACCAGGCGCAAGCAGGCCGACAAGGCGATGCAGGAATCTGAGCTCTGGATGCGCAACATGTTCAACTCATTAGAGGAGGCGGTTCTCGTGGTCACACCCGATAGAGCCTTGGTGAACATAAATGAGGCCGCCAAGAGGATGTTCGGATATGAGAAAGATGAGCTTGTGGATCTTTCCACAGAGGTACTACACGTCGACCACGAGCATTATGTGGAGTTCGGAAGGCGAATCCAGCAGGCTTTCGACAAAGGCAAAGCGGCAAGCTTCGAATTCGAGGCAAAGCACAAGAATGGCGAAGTATTTCCAACCGAGCACACCGTCACCCTGTTGAAGAACGATATCGGGGAATCCTTGGGCATAGTCAGTGTGGTTAGAGATGTCACCGAGCGCAGGCGCGCAGAAAGAGAACTAAACCAATACCGAGAACACCTTGAAGAGCTGGTAGAGGAACGCACTGCCGAATTGAAAAGGGCCAACGAACGACTTGCACGAGAAGTCACCGAGCGCAAGCGGGCCCAAGAGGCATTGAGGGCTGAGAAAGAGTTCACCGAAAGAGCATTGAGTGCGCAAACAGATACCTTTTTTGTTTTCGAACCTTCGACCGGGAGAGCTGTCCGCTGGAATAAGGCGTTCAATGAAATCAGCGGGTACAGCGACGAAGAGATCCGGTCGATGAAGGCCCCTGACAGCTATTACAGTCAGGAAGACCTGAAGAAAGCGGCCGCCGCCGCCCAAAAAATACTCCGTGAAGGAGTTGCCACGGTTGAGTTGTCCCTCATCACCAAAGATGGAAGATCGATCCCGACCGAGTACACCGGATCAGCCATAACGGATGATGAGGACAATCCTAAGTATATTATTGCTGTTGGGCGGGACGTCACCGAGCGCAAGCGTGCACAGGATGAGTTGCGCAAGTCCAAGGAATTGTTCGAGAAAACCTTCAACAGCCAGCAGGATGCCATGTTCATCCTTGACGCGAGGGTCCCCCCCACAATCGTAGACTGCAACCCGTCAGCAACGAAGACATTTGGTTTCGCCCGCCAGGAAATGCTGGGTCGGACGACAGCTTTTTTGCATGTGGATGAAACCACGCTGGGAGAGTTCCAGGCGCGCGTCTATCCAGCTATAGAAAAGCAGGGTTTTGTGTATCTGCCCGAGTTCCAGATGAAACGGAAGGACGGTGCAATAATTCAGACCGAGCACGCCGTGACGCCTCTGACGGACCAGCAAGGCAGGCGTATTGGCTGGGTCAGCGTGGTACGTGACATAACCGAACGCAAGCGGGCGGAGGAGGAGTTAAGGAAACGGACGTATGATCTGGGCGAACGCATCAAGGAACTGAATTGCCTCTATAACATCGGTAAGCTTATCGAGACGCCGGGCATGTCCTTGGAGCAGATTTTCCGGGGCACGGTTGACTTAATTCCGCCCGCCTGGCAGTATCCTGAAATCACCTGCGCTCGACTCCAAGTGGGAGATCGAGATTTCGCGACCGGTAACTTCAGAGAGACCATCTGGAGGCAGATATCCGATATCTCCGTGCATGGCGATCGAGAAGGCACTCTAGAGGCTTACTACCTGGAAGAAAGGCCAGAAAGGAATGAGGGGCCCTTCCTGGCAGAAGAGAGAAGCCTGCTGGAGGCCATCGTCGAACGATTGGGTCGAGTCATCGAGCGCAAGCGAGCAGAGGAGGAAATCCAAAAACTCAATGAAAGCTTGAAGGTACATGCTGCGGAACTGGCCGCCGCCAACAAGGAGTTGGAGGCGTTCAGCTACTCGGTTTCGCATGATTTGCGCGCCCCGCTGAGAACCATAGACGGCTTTAGCCGGGCGCTGTTGGAAGACTATGATAACAAGCTGGAGGATCAAGGAAAGGACTATCTGAAAAGAGTGCGTGCCGCAACCCAGCGCATGGGGCAGCTTATTGATGACCTGTTGAATCTTTCCCTGATGATGCGCAAGGAGTTGCGTCGTGAAGAGACCGACCTGAGCGATCTGGCACGTAGCATAGCTGCAGAACTTCGGAAGACTCAGCCGAGGCGTCAAGCGGAGTTCGTCATCCAAGAAGGGGTGGTGGCGCACGGGGATCCCCGATTGCTGCGGGAAGTGTTGGAGAACCTTCTGGGAAACGCGTGGAAGTTCACCGAGAAGCATTCACGCCCAAGAATAGAATTCGGTGCATCGCAGCAGGAGGAACAAAGTGCGTACTTTGTGCGCGACAACGGCGCTGGTTTCGACATGGCTTATGCAGATAAGCTATTCGTCCCTTTCCAGCGTCTTCATTCGACGGCCGAATTCTCAGGCAACGGCATCGGTTTGACCATTGCCAGCCGCATTATAAACCGCCATGGTGGCAGAATATGGGCCGAGGGTGAGTTAGAAAAAGGTGCCACGTTTTACTTCACACTGAAATAACGAGCCGATAAAAAGCAGCAATTTCGGAGTTTTTCCCAGCTGTCGGAAACCGGTTAGCCAAGATGAATGCCCGAGGGAAGTATGGCGGCTGGCAGCGAACCACTAAAAGCTGAACGAACCTCCACAGCGAAGGAGGGATGAAATGGGTATACCGATTCGCGTGCTCATTGTTGAAGATTCTGAAGATGACGCTGCCCTGCTGCAGCGGGAGCTGCGCCGCGGCGGCTATGAACCCACCACCAAACGGGTCGAAACGGCAAAGGCCATGTCTGCCGAGCTGAAGCGGCAGGAATGGGATATCGTCATCTCCGACTATGTCCTGCCCAGGTTCAGTGGACTTGAAGCTCTAAATGTGCTAAAGGGAACCGGACTTGACCTGCCATTTATCATCATCTCCGGCAAGATTGGTGAGGATACGGCTGTGGAGGCCATGAAGGCGGGCGCACACGATTATATAATGAAGGACAGGTTGACCAGACTTATTCCCACTATCCAGCGGGAACTTAAAGAAGCCAGAATCCGGGGAGCGCGCAGGCTGGCAGAGGAGGCTCTAAGAAGGCAAGCCCAGATAATAGACCAGATTCATGACTCGGTGGTCTCCACGGACCTGGATGGAAAGGTCACCAGTTGGAATAAGGGCGCAGAGAGGCTCTTCGGATATTCCGATAAGGAGGCTTTGGGCCAACATATATCATTCCTCTACCCGGAGGATAAACACCGGTTTCTTGAACAGGAGGTGATCAAGCCTCTAAAGAAAAAGAGAGAGCATGAGATTGAGGTGCAGATGAGAAGAAAGTCGGGGGAAGACTTCCATGCTCACCTCTCGCTCTCGATGCTCAGGTCCAAAAACGGTTCGGTAGTGGGAATGATCGGTTATTCCCTGGATATAACCGAGCGCAAACGCGCCGAGGAGGGGTTGAGGCAGACGACCAGGCAACTGGAGATCGAGCGCGAAGCGCTGGAAAGGAAGAACATTGCGCTGCGCGAAATCCTCAATCAGATCGACGCGGAAAAAAACGCGGTGAAGAAGCAGATCGCCACCAATGTGGAACAGGCCATAATCCCCACTCTGCTCAGGCTGAAGGAATCGTCCCACTCTTCTCAAAGCAGAGTCTTCGAGATGCTGGAGAGGGATCTCAAGGAAATCGCCTCGCCCTTTCTTGACACCCTGAAGACCAGTTACGCCAAGTTATCCCCCAGAGAGCTGGAGGTCTGTCGGCTCATAAAGAGCGGAATGACGTCGAAGGAGATAGCCGAGGCACTGAATCTCTCGGTGATGACGATTCACAAGTATCGTGAATTGATCCGCAAGAAACTGGGCTTGGTCAACAACGAGGTCAATCTTCAGACTTATCTGCAATCCCTGTGATAACGTGATTCTCAGGCAACCGTACCTATTGGCCTCATCTGCCGTCGATCCGGACCCTTTGGTTTTATATGTGCTGTCCTGGCGACGGCTGGCCCGGCCTGTCCGCCTTGGGCGGGCTTGCTCGCCAGGCCGGGTTTATCATCGGCATGGGAGGGAAAGATGGTAGGATGAAGTTGCGGGGTATGGGCTCGCCCTGAGGAGCCGGGCCGAAGGGTACTGCGCAACAACGGGTCAAAGAAGAATAAGCCTTTGTAGCCGCAGGTTTCAGCCTGCGTGTCTTAATCCACTCCGGCACTGAAACTACCGATCCCGACTCCCCCCTATCTCAAAAGCATGTTAAGCTCCGCGAACCTGTCGCGCACCGCCTTTAAGGCTGCATCTATGTCGTCTTCGCTTCCCTTCTCGCAGGTTTCGGCAAGTCCGTAAACCGCCTCTTTGAGTGCGGCCTTTCTCTTCTCAAATTCTTCCTCTTCTATCTTGGAGCCGGCAGGAACCGGGACCTTCATCAGGCTATCCATCTCTGCCGTAAAGACCGGGGCCGTTTTCTTAATCGCCTCGTAATCTCTCGCGGGCAGGGCCCTCTGCCAGAGGAAATATAGCGTTTCGTGGAACTGATCCAACTCCTCGATCTGAACGGCGAAGAACTTCACCAACTCCTCATAGGTCCAGTGCATGCTCTCGAAGGCGGAAGCGAGGGTGGAGTCCGGGCCGTCCTTAGCCGCCCGGTTGAGCTCCATAACGTTGAAGGCCAGTTCCTGCCGTTTGGCGAGAAACGTGTGCAGCTTCTCCTCATTCGGGCTAAGGTCGGCAGGGGCAGGTATCCTGATCAGAGCCAGGATCTTCTGCTGCAAGACCGGCGCCTTCTCCCTGATGGTTTTGAAGTCTTCTTCCGCATAGGACTCGTGCCATAGTGGCGCTAAAACCTCGTGGAAATCGTCCATGGCCGCTTTCAGAAGATTGGCAGTATCCGGAGCCGCAGAGACGCTCTCATCTCTTTCGGCAGGAGTACTCTCCTCATCTGCAACTGCCAGCAGAAAACTCCAGCCCACGAAAAAGAATACCAAGATCAGCGAAAACTTAAAACTTCGGGAACAACGCATCTTTTTCTACCTCCGTTTTGGTTTGCTCTTGTTTGCCGATTTCAGCGCCCAGGCTAAAAGCGGAATCATGATCTCGTGATGGCCGGTGAAGGAAAAACCTTTTCCGCTTTTCTGGGTGGGCCGCAAAACCACGTTCATATTGGGGCGATAATGCTGGATCATGTCGAAATTGGCGGTGGTGAAGTTCTGAGGTCTCCCCTTGATGTTTCGCGCCACGGAAAGCGCCTTCAAGAAAACCTCCGGGAGGATCACGGCTGACCCGAAATGCAAAACCACTCCGCCGTTGTTCAGGCGCGAAACCTCGTGAGCCAGCACTCTGAAATCGACGTGGGTCGCCTCTCCGGTGGAGCTTGGGTCAAAGCTGGGATGCTGATGGACTATGTCCGTCCCGAAGGCTACGTGTACGCAGGCGGGGATGTTCAGACGATAGGCGCTGGCCAGAAGGCTGTGCCGGCTGAATTTGGCCTTAAGCTGCAATATCTTTTTGCCGACTGCCTCACCCAAACCCAAATCCATCTCGTAGGCAAAGGTGGAGATTTGGTTGAAGATCTCCCCGGTTTCCTTAGCCATACCGAAAGACCCGTCCTCGATTCCCTTCTCCACCTCCTCGGAGGTCTTCCCCCACAGGGCTATCTCCAGATCGTGAATCGCTCCCGCTCCATTGGTAGATAACAGGGTGACAAACCCTTCCTTCATCAGGTCGATCAATACCGGCGAGAGCCCGCATTTGATCGGGTGGGCGCCCATCATCAGGATAACCGGTTTTTTCTTCAGCCTGGCTTTGACTATCAGATCAATGAGCGACTTGAAGTCTTCCGCTTTCAGATACCTGGGGAGGTGCCGCAGGAAGTCGGATACATCCGATTCCGGATCCAGCGGTCTGCCGAAGCTTTTGATCTCGGCCTTGCTTCTCCGGCTCCTGACAGAGTACGTTCTGATCTTGTTTAAATCTATCCTGGTATATTTCGACATCTAGAACTTCCCTACCTCTCCCAGTCGGTAATTGATCAACTCGGTGGAGATGGAGCCTACCACCACCTTGCTTTTCATCAGAACCGGCATCTTCACCTCGTCGTCGGTAAGCCACACGGTCAGGCTCCCCTTCTGTTCGAATATTCCCCCGGTCTGCAGGATGGGCTTTACCACCAGGCAGTCGAACTCGCCTGCTTCAACCTTCACTTTCTCCTTGCGCATAACCTTAACCTCCAGGGGGTAATTCTTCCTGTCGGTATGATTGTCCACGAAGATCGACCTTCCCACGGTCAGTTCCTGGGTCCTCACGAAATAGAAGGCGGAGAGCACGTCCTGAACGTATTCGGCCACCTCAAAGGTATCCTGTCCCGCATCGTATATGGCCAAGTTATTCGCCTGGTCAAAAACCATGGAGACGTCCGTCCTGAACTTCCCCTCTCTCAAGTGTTTGTCATAGCGCAGGGAATAAAGTCCGTAGACGTCCATGAACGATTCCACCCTGTCGTCCACCTTGAAAAAAACGGAGAAGAATTTGTTCGATCTGGCGGTGGAGACGATATGATAACATTTCCGGCCGTCCAGTTTGGTGATTTCAGGTATCTCCATCACCGCGGTTCCGGCCTTGATCACCCCGTAACCCACCGAAAACTCCAGCCTTTCCCCCACTCCGAATGCCCGGTTGGAAACCACCCTTTTGAATTCTCTTTCTTCGGGCAAACGCAGCTTTATCTCCATCTTGGGCGGCTCTAAGGGAATCTGGTCTAAGCTGGTGCTATCGGCTTTCGGGTCCAGCTCCGACGATGCTGTCTCATCTGAACCTTCCTCGATCTCTTCTTCTGCCTGCACGCACAGAGTTGCCTGACCAAACGCGAAGACGGCGAACAGAACGAATATCATAAACAGAATTGATTTACCTACGATGGAGCCTGTATCTTTTTCCATAGGATCTTAGGACTTCGAGGTATCCCGGAAGTTATCTTTGTTTGCCGACTTCAAAAGCTCTGGGAGTATCCTTTTTATCTCTTTTTCAATATCGGTGAAGCCGCGCTCGTAATCGTCCGGGCTGCCTCCTATTGGGTCGTCGATAGAGAGAACGCCGCCGTTTCGGCCTTTGTTTGACGCGGAGAGCGCCTGGGGGAAGGACTTCAGGAGGAAGGTCTTGTGCCCGGCCGCTTCCTCGATTCTCTTTATGTAGTCTAAGTGTTCCGGCGACATGGCCAGGATCAGATCAGCCTCTTTGATCATCTCGGGAGTCAGGCGGCGCGAGCGGTGTCCCGACAGGTCGATGTTCCTGTCGCCGGCTACCTCCATAGCAAAAAGGGAGGCAGGCGCATTCTGCAACCCGTGAGTTCCGGCTGAACTCACCTCAAGATTACCGACGCCCTTATCCTCCAGCATCTTCTTGAGGATGCCTTCCGCCATGGGGCTGCGGCAGGTGTTGCCGGTGCAGACAAACAGAACTTTGAGCTTACCCTTGATTGCTTTCTTCACAAGACTCCCGGGTTAGAAACGTCCACCTATTTCCAAGGCGTGCCTTGCTCATCTACCGAGGCGTGGATGGACGAAGATCCCTTAAGCGCTCCATCAGATTCTGGCACAATCTGGTCTTTCGAATATACCGGGGAATGTCCGCAGGAGAGAAAAATCCCTCATTGGTTATCACCTGTCGACAGAAAGAAAGGGGGATCTCCTCGAAATATGGGTTCTCTGCTTTCACGTTCAAAAGCTCAGAGTCCAAGATCTGGCCCGGATCGCCTCCGGCATGGGGCAACGGTCGCCATTTGCTGGAGATGAATTTGCTTCTTTCGCAGGCCACGTAAAGCGGGACATGGTACTCCCGGGAGAGGAGGCAAAGATAGAAGGTGCCCACCTTGTTCACGAAGGAGGCCTCGGAGACTGAGTCTGCTCCCACCAGGAAAAGATCCGCATCTTTGGCGAAGACCCCCATGCTGGCATCTGTAATCAGGGTGACCGGAATCTTGGCGTTCCCCAGGAATCTGGCCAGAAGCCGTCCCTCAAACATGGGGCGCGATTCACACACGACCACGTCGAAATCTCTCCCCATCTCTTTGGCCTTCTTCAGGATGGCCAGAATCGATCCGGATGCGGAGAAGGTTAAGACCTTCGAATCTTCGGCGATCAGTCCTTCTCCATTCTCAGCTATGAGTTGAATTGCGTTCAGCGAATTACCGATGAACTCCTCGGCCTTCTCCCTGGTGAACCCGGCCAGCTCGCTGCCACTTAAGGTAGGAATGACCTGTTCTACCGAGTAGAGTATGGAATTGACCATATTGAAAATGGAAGCCATATGGGGCTGGGCCAATATCAAATCTGCCCCCAGCCTCAAGAGGCCCCGGAAGTACTCTTCGCCTGAGTCGGTCGAGTTCTCGGAGGCAAAGAGGACAAAGGAAGAGGCAGCCTTCCTGGAGAGCTCGGACGCCCCGGAGACGTTGTCTGCCTCTACCTCCTTCACCACCTGCGCGCAGGATTGTTCAGATTGAATCATAACCGCATCCTCCGCTTAGTGAGAACGGTTCTCCGGACCCACTCAGAGACCAAAGAGCGAGCTTTAAGCAAGAGGACGGTGTCTTGGCGGAAAGACATCTTATGTTCCCATCCGATGGATCTCAGGCGGAAGAAGGCAAATCTCTTATGTCGGTTTCTGAGTTATTCGAGCGGTGTTTTTGAAATGCAGCTTGACAAACCTGTTTAAGGCATCCTCTCCCATCTCTTCCACGATCTTGCGGGCGGCCACATCCACCTGACCGGAGGCACCTTTGGGAAGCTCAAATCCGCACTCCTGGGAAAGCCGGTCCATCTTCCTTAAAAACTCAGCCCGGGCGAGAATGGATGCGGCGGCCACCCCTAAGTCCGCCTCGGCCCTGGGTGACTGGGTCAGATCTATTTTCTTCCCCAACTTCATCAGAGCGTTTTTGATGTAGCTTTCCGATCCGAACTGATCGGAGATGGCCCTCTTGCAGTCGATGCGCGTGAGGATGTTCTCTATCACCCGGGCGTGTCCCCAGGCCAACAGTTTATTTAGGTTTTTCATCTTTCCGTAGAGGAGATTGTATTTCTCCGGGCCGATCACCACCACCGAGTAGATGCACAGGGAGCGGATCTGAAAGTCCAAGTCCTTAATCACGTTATCCGAGATCCTCTTGCTATCTCGAACCTTCAGATTTGTCAGGATGCCTTTGGCCTTCGGGTCGACGCGCACTCCCCCTATTACCAGCGGTCCGAAGTAGTCCCCTTTCCCCGACTCATCCGTTCCGATCCATCCCGGTGGTGCTTTGTGGCGAGGCTTATCCTTCGGTTTCTTCCTGGCTTTTGGAGTACTCGCGGTCGTTCGCATGAAGGGCTCCTTAGTCGTTTCAACCCTGCTTTACTCTTTCTATATATTCATTTGTCCGGGTGTCGATCTTGACGTACTCTCCTTCATTTATGAAGAGTGGAACCTTTACCACCAGACCGGTTTCTAAAGTGGCGTTTTTGGTCAGATTGGTCACCGAATCCCCCTTGATGCCCGGCTCTGTGGAGGTGATCTTGAGCACCAGCGAAGCGGGAAGCTCCACGCTCAGTGGTTTCCCTTCAAAGATCATCACCCGATACTCGGAGGCCTCCTTCAGATACCACTTATGATCGCCCAACTGCTCTTCGGTCATGCTTATCTGGTCGTAGGTTTTGGAGTCCATGAAATGATATTCGTTTCCGGCGGAGTAGAGAAACTGCATGGTCTTCTCCTCGAAATCCGGCTCCTCGAACGTCTCGCCGGCGGCAAATGTCCTCTCCAGAACCGCTCCGGTTCTTATGTTCTTCAGCTTGGTTCTCACCTGGGCCCTTCTCTGAGCGGTACGACCATGCTGAAAGTCGACGATGAAGTATATCTCCCCCTCCACCTAGATCCTCAACCCCTTGCGAAAGTCAGTCGTAGAAAACATCAACAACCTCCAAATACTTCCAAAATCCTCATCGCGGCAAGATTCTTCTCTTGGAGTCCCGTTGCGAAATCCTAATATAATACAATATACGCTTCACGCAACAGCAACTTTGCTACTACACCAAAAATCTGCCTTTTCGAATCTTCTCGGTGCGTCGGGCAATTGTTGTCCCTAAGCAACCGGAGCACCGCTCTGCCTTGAGTCACGCGATCTGCAGCGGCAGACACCCCAGAGTTTTCTCCTCACTTGATGAGCAGACACCCATACAGGCTCGTCTGAACTCCCGTCCGGGAATCGTGCAACTACACGATCAAAAGCCCCGCCTCTGGCGGGGCTTTTTCGATCTTGAGAAATAATGATCTTTTCTGATGCAGGTATCTATTACTCCAAAAACGACGTGACCTTTAAGCTTCCCAGCGGCTCAAGCGACGATTTGACCTCGTCTGCTTTGCTCACCACCACCAGCTTCAGATTCTTCGGGTCTAAGTACTTCTGAGTCACTCTCTGAATGTCTGCTCTGGTAACCCCGTTTATGTTCTTCCGGTAGTCCTTGATGTAATCCTCTCCCAAAGGTTTTTAGAACAAATGAATGTACGGTCTTTATCATTCGATGTCAATCCGGTAGGGCATGAGCAGAAGAATCCGCTCATCCCCGAAGAGGTTCTTCTCCTTCAGCTCCTCCATGATTGATCTCAGATCGGGTGAGGAGCCAAGTAGCGCTCCCAGAGGTGGTCCAAAGAAGAACCTACGCTCAGGATAGGTGACGATCTCCACCTCGGCATCCCGGGGCAGGCCGGCTTTCTTTTTTGCTATGGCTAAGGCGAGATTTAAGCCTCCCAGCAGGTCCACCAGCCCGTTCTCTTCAGCCTGCCTTCCGGTCCACACCCTCCCCTGTGCAACCGCGTGAACCTCCTCCTCCGACATGTCTCTTTCGCCTGCCACCTTCCGAACGAAATCGTCATAGAATTCCCTGATTTGCCTGCGCACCACCTCTCTTTCCTCATCGGTGAATTCCCGTGTAGTGGAGTAGAAGTCGGCATGTTTCCCTCTCTTGACCGTCTCGGTGGAAAAACCGATCTTATCGTATAAGCCCTCCAGGCTCACCTTCCCGCTGATCACCCCGATGGAGCCGGTATAAGTGCCCGGCATGGAGACGATGGTGTCTCCTGCGCAGGCGATCCAGTATCCTCCTGACCCAGCCACGTCCGACATGGAGACTATTACCGGTTTTACCTCTCTGGTGAGTATTATCTCTCTTAAGATCACGTCGGAGGCTATTCCGGAACCGCCGGGGCTATCCACCCGGCAAACGACCGCCTTGATCCTGTCATCCTCTCGTGCCGTTTTTATAGCTTCTGATATGGTCTCGGAACCCATGACGTCTCCAATAAGAAGCTCACGTCCGCTCTCTCCGGAGAAGATGGACCCGGTGGCAAAGATTACCGCCACCTTCGGCGGGATGGCCCAACTGTATTTGTAGTACCGTCGCTTGTGGTAAACTTCGCGGCTGACTCTCACATCTCTCGGCTCGAACGGGTATTTTCTGCAGGCGAACCCAAGAGCACACTCCGACTTGATCAGTCCCTCCATCTGGTCATAGAACAACAGGGTGTCAACCAGACCTGCTTTCAGCGCCTCTGAGGAGGTGAAAGGCCCCTGATCGATCTTGGACTTGGTCTGCTCCTGGGTCCAACCCCTCTCCCGGGCTATCCCCTTGGTGATCTGATCATACAGATCCTCCAAAAGGGAGTTGATCATCTCCCGGTGAGCAGGCGACATGCTCTCCCGTGTAACCAGATCGGAGGCGCTCTTGTAATCCCCGATGTGTTCCAAGTCAGCGACGATGCCCAGCTTGTCTAAGGTGCCCTTTATGAAGGTAACCGTTGCGGCAAGTCCATTCACGTTCAGATATCCGGTGGGCAAAAGCACGATCTTATCCGCGGCTGTAGCCAAATAGTACTCTCTGTCTCCGCCCTCTTCCAAGAAAGCGATAACCGTCTTGCCACTTTTCTTGAAATCGAGGATTGCCTCTCTGATCTCCTGCGTTTTTGCCAGACCCATATCGAAGGGGTCGATCCGAAGCAGCATGCCTTTGATGGTCTCGTCATCCTTTGCCCTGCCGAGATCGCTGAGCAGATCTATCATAGTGGGCTTCTTCTTTCCAAAGATACCCACCCGGGTGTTCTCCTCCACGATCTTGCCGGAGATTCTGATTTCAAGGAAATTATCCGTTCTTCTCAGCAGGGTGCGGTATCTGTCGTGAGAAATGGTGGCATATACGATTCCCTGGTTATACTCGTAGTCCTTGGTGACGGAGTTATAGGATCCGGCTCCAAATCTGGGAAGATTGACCCTCCCCCCAATCCCGAAATTCCCATCGTTATCTATGTCTCCGAAGACGATGAAGCCGTCCAGCGGTTCGGCCTCCGCCCTGAATCTGGTGGCGGCGTCCTTTAGTTTTTCCTTCTGGCTTAAGGAAACGTCCACCGACAGGGTGAGCCGGTCGCACCACATTCCGCCCAAGGGTCTGACCGCCGCGCCCAAGTCGAACGAGGCCTCGGTCCTCTCGCCGAAGAAAGTGGGGCGATTAAGATCCTTTGCCACAGCCCCAATGGAGAGGAACTCGAAAGGTCGAGCCAGCAACCCCAGCTTCCAGGAGGAGAGCTTGTCGTACTCTTTGTGCCTTGAGTCGAACCAGCTGTAGCTCGTTCCCCAGTAAAAGCCTTCCCTAAACTTGCCACCGTGGGCCAGGGTGTATTTGCGATAGGTTTGAGGAGTTATGTTGCCCAGCCACTCCGCCGAAAAGCCAATTGGCCCGGCGGAGAAAAACCAGGCGTTGTCTCCCTCGAAGCTGGAATCGGAGAAGGTGTGAAAGAAGCCGATCTGGGAACCCCTTTTCAGTCCCAAACCGGCCGGATTGAACTTCAGCGCGGAGATATCGTCGGACGTCGCCATGGAGGTGTAAGGCAAAACGAAGCTCTCCGTGGGCGACTGATAGCAGAGTCCGGAGGAAAAAACTACCAAACCCGAGAGCACCCCTGCCAGAAATAAGAGTCTTCTCAACTTAAGCCTCCCAGCAGAATGAAGTTTGACGGTTTAGCCACCTTGAATAACTGGTCAGTTTTTGCATTCCGGTCAGTTTCTTGTATAAAGTCCGCAGACAAAACGGTTCAGGTCCTTCAATCAGACTCACCATCCCACGGATGTTCGCTGTCTTTGACAGTCAGGGCTCTTGGCAGGTGTGAATTATCAGAGGGCATCCGATAGCCTTTTCTTTCTCTGCATGACATTAGAAGATGGAATATACGCCGCGGAATTTGTTGGGATTATCTTCCCCTTAGGAGGATTTTTCCTATGCCGTTCATGTCCAGCTCAATCTCAGAGTCTCCATCCCCGCAGATGCCCTCCAGCCTGATTTTGTCTAACACTAGGGGTCTGATCAGAATCCGATCGGTATTTATGGTTCCTCCTCGCCCCACGCTCAGTGTCAGTCGGGCGGACAGATCTTCAGGAACAGTCACATTGATGGCGCCGTAGCTGTTGCTAACGGTTAGCCTGCAGTCTTCTATCTCCTCAAGTTCCAGATCGATCTTTGAATAGACCGTTGTGATCTCGTTTGTTCCACCCAGGAGGGTTATGTCGGAGCAGTGAATGGGGTTGTACACGGTGCGTGCCTCCAATTGTCCGACAAGCTCTTCCACCTCGATTTTCCCGTAAGTGGTTTTGAGAAAAGCCTTGCCATCTTTCGTATCCACGTCCCTGACCCGTATTGAATTGTAGCTGGTCTCAATATCCAGCCCCCCCTCTATGTTCTCCACTTCGACCCTGATGTAGCTCCCGTCGATGCTGGTCTCCTCGGAGACGCCTGCGACCCGGACTTCTCCGTAACTGTTTCTGACGTCTACCTTTGTGAGGGGGCCGGAGATATCCATGCGGAAATATCTGGTCTTGGTTTCTACAACGATATCAGGAGGGACATATATTTCCAGGTTTGCTTTTATTGCATAATTCGTCCCTTCCCAGGGCGCGTTGCGGGGTGTGATCAGTTTCAGGGTGACCACCCCATCCTCCGCTTCCAGATACATCTCCACCAGCTCGGTGAACTCCTTGGCCATCTTGCGGTTCCTGGCTCTGGCCCAGCATTCGAACTCCACGCTGCAGGCATCCTCATCCCCAACCTGCAAGGTTACCGATCCCCCCAGATTGGTGGGGGTGATCAGACGAAACTCCCTCACCTCCCCGGAGGTATTAGCCTGCGCCGTCCTGGTGTATTCTTCCGAAGCAAATGCAAAATCAAGCAGACTGGAGATTGCGAGGAAAACGAAGATGAGGGTAAAGACGAAACAGAAAGTCCTTGCTTTCACTCTCATACTAATCCTCGAGTTTGGAGGCCCAAGCGCTCAGTTTAATTGTTCATACGACCGCTGCGGTGTGCAGGTTTCTTAAATTTCGGCCCGTTTTGAATCCTGAACCTCCGAATCTTCAATGTTTTTTCTCAATTCATTATTCCTTCTGCACTCTCTTCTGCTCTGCGCTCTTCGAAACAGCCAGATACCCAGCCCGACAAGGATGATGAAGGCAACGACTATCTTCTCATAATGCTTGACCTGTCCGATCAAAGCTTCTAAGCTTGCGCCAAACGTGTACCCCAAACCACCCACAAGGACCGCCCAAATCATGCAGGAAAGAAAGTTGAAGGGCAGGTATCGTCCTCTCTTCATCCTCATCAACCCGAAGGTGGCGGCCGAGGCAAGCCTCAAACCGTACAGGTATCGGGCGATGAAGATGGCCCAAATTCCGTACTTATCGAACAGGGTCTTGACCTTGGGATAATAGGCTCTTGCTATGGGGAACTTCGTGATTATCCCTTTGCCTTTGGCTCGTCCCAGAAAGTAAAGCGACACGTCCGCGATATACGTGGCTGTGAGGGCAACCAGCATCACCAACTTGAGATTGAGATACCCTCCCCTGGCCAAAAACCCGGCTGCAATTAGAACCGATTCACCCTCCAGGAATGATCCTACGAACAATGCCGGGTATCCAAACTTGATGATCAGGTCTTCCATAGCTTTCCATGTCGGGCGGTCTCCCTACAACCCGACTTAGCGTTGGTTCGGGGTGCCCTCACCCCGAATCAGTTGCGGGGTAGGGGTACCCCCGCAACAACAACGATGATCAGGTCTTCCATCGAATCTTGTTTCTCAAACCGCCTCTTAAACCTGTCTAGTGTTGGTTCGGGGTGCCCTTCAGGGTGTCCTTTGATCCCAAAGATCTCAGGATCGAGGGAAATCCCTTTCCTTCGACCCTGAGGTCTCAGGACCGAAGGGCAGGATGAACCCTCACCCCGAACCACCACAGTCTATAGGTTTTTCCCTCCCTTGATGGTTCGACAAGCTCACCACAAGTGGGAGGGAATAAAAGGGAGGGTGAAATCCGCATTCGGGCTGTTATCTATTCTATCACCCTCTCCCATAAAGGAAGAAGGAGCTAAGGGGGTGAGGTCATTCCTCTCCCAACTCCGCCTTCAATTCTGAAATCAGCTCAATATTCTCTTTCGTCTTTCGAGCCTGTTCCGACATCCCCAGATCCTCGAACAACTCCAGGGACTCATTGAGGTGTTTCAGGGCCAAATCCAGATCAGCCTTGGCCCAATAGATCAGACCAACGTTGGCCAGGGTGTTTGCCTGGCCCTTCTCAGAACCCACCTCTTGATGAATCGTCAGAGCTTCGTTCAAATACCTCAGGGCCTCGTCCATATCGCCGTTGGCTTTGTGGATTAAGCCGATGTGAGTCAAAGCATTTGCTTCTCCCCCCCTGTAGCCTATTCCCCTGGCGATGTTCAGAGCCTCCTGATGAGACTCCAAAGCCTGATCCAAATCACCCTTCGATCTATGGATCAAACCCACGTTGTGCAATGCCATGGATTGTTCTTTCTTCAACCCCTCTCGTTCTTGTATCTCGATAGCGTCTTCGAAATAGCTGAGCGCTTCGTCCGGATTCCCCTTCTTGAGCAATATCGCGCCTATGGCAACTAAAGACTTTGCCTCGCCCGGTCGGAAGCGTATCTTTTTGTAACTCTTTAAGGCATCCTTGAACTGCTCCAAAGCCTGGTCTAACTCGCCCCTAACATAGTGAATGTTGGCGATGTTTCCGATAGCACTTGCCTCACCCTCCTCAGAACCGGTTTCCCGGTGTATCTTAAGGGCCTTTTCGAAGTAGTCCAAGGCCTGGGTCAGGTCCCCCTTAAAATAGTGGACGTTGGCCAGATTGCCCAGAGCAATGGCCTCGCCCTGTCGGAAATCCGTTTGCCTGTAAAGCTCAAGCGCATCCTCTAAGTCATCTGAAGCCTGATCCAGATCACCCGCGGCCATGCGGATCGCCCCCAGGTTGCCCAAAGCAACGGCGCTTCCCGACTTATCATCAATACCGGTTCCGATTATGAGAGCCCCCCGATAGAGATCTTCGCCGAGATTCGGCCCACCAAGATGGGAGTAAGCGTTCCCAAGCATAATCGAGAGGGCCAATCGCTCGCTGTCGGTGGTTTTCAGATCCAGGCACGCCTGGAGGGTGTCTATGGCTTCAGCGTATCTTTGAGCCCGGTATGAGGCATAGGCCTTCTCGAAAAGCCTGTTCAGCTCAGCATTCCCGGTTTGCAGGAGACCGCCGAGGTAATCTGTCAGGCCATCAACCTTCTTTTCGAACGACGCAGTCCGTGGGATGGTCCTCTCCGGCGGCGTACCGGATATCCAGTTGTATGAGACCACGCCGATCACGAGAACAACGGCAATGGCGCCAAGTTCAGCCGCTAGAATGAGGGTTTTTGCAGACGGCCATTTCCGTCTTTGGACTTTCTGCTTTTTTTTCTTCTTCTTCTTCATTCCGATATCCTTCTCTCGCCTGATTCTATTGCAGCCGTCCGTTCTCTGTCATTCTGATCCCCCGTACGGGGGATCAGAATCTCAAAAAGCGAGATGCCTCGCCCTCATAAGGGGGATCAGCATGACACACAGGATGCCTACGACTTGTCTTTCTCCTCTTTCTTGGCCTCCTCTGCGCCGAATTTTCTCAAATCTTCGGCATATTTTTTCAATTGCCTGTCCACCAGGTCGTTTACAGATTTACCCTCGAAGGTACCATCCTCTTTCCTCTCGCCTGCTTTAACTCCGGTCAGGATCTCGATTCCCTGGTCGATGGTCTTCACCGGATAGACGCGGAATTTTCCCTCTTTCACCGCCTCCACCACCTCGTTTCTTAACATCAGTTCCTTGACGTTCTGATGGGGAATCATCACCCCCTGGGTACCGGTTAATCCCTTGGCCTTGCAGACCTGGTAGAAGCCTTCCACCTTTTCGTTGACTCCACCGATGGGCTGAATCTCTCCTTTTTGATTGATCGAGCCGGTGACGGCTATATCCTGCCTTAGGGGAATCTTAGATAGGCTGGAAAGGATCGCATATACCTCGGTGGATGAGGCGCTGTCCCCTTCCACCCCCGAGTATGACTGCTCGAAACAGATGCTGGCGCTCATGTTCATGGGTTTGTCCTGGGCGTGCTTTCCCCTGAGATAGCCGCCCAAAATCAGCACACCTTTGTTGTGGGTGCGTCCGGAGAGGTCGGCTTCCCTTTCGATGTTGATCACCCCGGCTCTCCCCATGGAGGTTCTGGCGGTTATGCGGGTGGGCTTGCCGAAGGCGTATTCCCCCAGATCGTACACTGAAAGGCCGTTGATCTGCCCTACCACCTTTCCCTCAGAGTCGATCATGATGGTTCCGTCCTCGATCATCTCCTGGATCTTATCCTCGATTAGGCTCACCCTTTTTATCCACTCCTCTATGGCCTTCTCCACGTGCTCGCGCTTTACGGCTTTGCTGCCCGCGTTCTGGGCCCAGTAGCTCGACTCTCGAATCAGATCGGCGATTATGGTGAACCGGGTGGATAGCTTCTTCTGTGTGCCTGCCACCCTCACCCCGTATTCCACCACTCCGCCCACTCCGGTTTTGTCAAAGGACAGAAGGTTATCGTCATCACAGATCTTCTTGATGAAGCAGGCGTACTGGTGAACGTTCTGGTCATCCTTGGGCATGACCGAATCGAAGTCCGCCTTCACCTTGAAGATCTTCTTGAAGTCCTCGTCCAGATGGTAGAGCAGGTGGTATAGATGGCTGCCTCCGATCATCACCACGTCCACGTGGGTCGCGATCGGCTCCGGCTTCATGGCCGAGGCGCCCAGAAGGTAAAAGGGATCGTAAGCTCCGATCTCCACCTGCCGGTATTTCAAAGCCCGCTTGAGCGATTGCCATGATCCCGGCTCCATCAGAAGATCAAGCGCGTTTACCACCAGATAACCGCCGTTGGCCTTGAGAAACGATCCGGCCTTGATTCGGGAGAAGTCGGTTCTCCATACGCCGCTTCGCTCCGCCACCCTCTCGATGGTCCCGAAGAGGTTTTTGTAAGAGGGATTGGTCTCAATCATTATGGGGACGGTTTTGGTCTCGGAGTTGTCCACCACCACGTTCACCCGGTATTCCCAGAACTCCTCCTCCGGTTTGAGAGCGATGAGCCCCGGTATGGCCATCTCCGGGGCTTTCTCCTTTGCCGGTTTGAACCTGTCCAGGTTGCTGATTAAGCTCTCCTCCACCTCATCTAAGTAGCTGAGCACTTTTTCGTTTTCGTACTTTGCCTTTGTCTCCTTTATCAGGTCCTTGATCAGAGGAACGATCGCTGCCCGGTCCAGATTGTCCAGCGCTTTCTCCAACTCCCTGACGATCTCCTTCCCCTCCTTGAAAATGTCCTCCATCAACTCAGCTAAGGCGTCATACTTGGTCTTGAGCAGTTGGAATTTCTCCTTAGGGAAATTCCCCGCCTTGACCTGCTTTTCCAGTTTGGCTAAGCTTACCGGTTTTCCCTCGATAACCGGCTGGACGTCCGGCTTGACGAAGGGACCCATCTGAATCTGCACCAGGGCAAAGCCCTCCTGTTTCACCTGTTTCTCGAATTCCTCTAAGATGGCCTTCTGCCCCTCCTCCGATTCCCTGGCCAGCTCCTTTCGTCTATCCTTGTAGGCCTCGCTTTCGAACACGACGGGTATGTTCCTTTTCAGGGAGACCGTAAGATCCTCCATGTTCTTTCTAAAGAGCTTTCCCTGACCCGCGGGCAGGCTTATGACCCTGGGCACATCCGGATTTTTGAAGTTGTTCACGTAACACTTGTCGTCCGGGATGCTGTTCCTCTTCTCCAGCCTTTCTAAAAGATGCTTAATGGCCGTCATCCTTCCCGTGCCCACGAAGCCGGCGACGAAGATGTTATAGCCCACGCTTTTGATGTCTAAGCCTAATTTGATCGCCTTAACCGCCCGGTCCTGTCCGATGATCCAATCACAAGGCTCCACGTCGTCGCTGGTTTGCAACTCCAGCTTATCCACCTGACAGCACCAGCGCAGTTTTTCTACGGGAACCTCCTCGAATTTGCGATTCTGTGTCATCCTCGTCACGCTCCTTGTCTTACCGAATTAAAGGTTAGTCGCAAAGTCCAAGCTGAAATGTAGTGACAAATTCAACCATCTTTTTGAATGGGTTCTTCTTTTTCGGAAGGATCTGTAACAACCCTTGAGCCCTCACCTGCCGTTTTTTCCGACTCAAGGATCTTACCTACTATCTTCCCGGCTACCTCTTTGCTCCCCAATCCGAAGGCTAAGGCGAAGCCAAAGGCCAGCGCCCCGACGATTATCAAAACGGAGCTCACCAGGATTTGGGTGGCAACTCCCAGCTGCTCTAAGGCGACTGCCAGGGCAAAGAATACAATCATATATTGCACTATGGTACCGATCAATTCCCCCCGGGCCAGGGCATAGCTTGATGCCGCCACCCTGACCACTCCCTTGAAAAACGAGGAGAGCAACACTCCCACGACGATTATCAGGACAGCTACCACCAGCCTGGGGATGAAAGATATTATGGTGTTTATCAGGTTTTGCAGCAGGGTGAATTTCAGCACGTCGGCAGCAAGATCGATAAAAAACAAGAATATTATCCAGAAGAATACCGTCCCCAAAATGTCGGCTAAGGAGTGCTTGATGTCTCCTCTGGATAAGAATTTTGATAATCCGGATCTGGCGCTGAATTTCTCCAGACGCACTGCCACCAGAAGTCTGACCAATGCGGCCTTAAGTATTTTGGCCAAAAGCCATCCCAAAAGCAAAATCACCAGGGCTCCAATGAGGGCGGGAAGCAGGCCGATTATCTTCTCGCCGGTTGCCTTCAGCGGTTCTAAGAACAATTCTTTGGGATCCATTTCTCTCCCTTTGTCTTTTCAGTGAAATTCTTTATTTGATCTTGGCTTTCTTTCCGGCAATAATTCTTTCCACCCACGATCTCTTGCGGGGTTGAAATCTCTTGAACACTATGATGGGGGTGGAGACTCTTTCGCCTACCTCCTCCGGAACGGAGGTGAAGAGAAGTTGTTCTAAGGTTCCACCCTTGCTGGAACCCATCAGAAGAAGGTCCCCCTCCTGAATCTGGTCTGCGATTGCCTCGGCCGGCTTTTGAGCCTTTACGATTTTTCGCTCGCCTTTGATCTTCAATCCCGCCTTCTCGGTAAAGGAGTCGATCCATCTCCTTGCCTGGGCCTCCTCCTCAGCGCCGGAGTCTTGAGGAAGGGCGTGCAGCAGCAAGAGGTCGGCTCTGAACTTCTCCACCAGGGCCGGGCTCAGTTCCGCCGCCAGTTGAGAGTTTACGTTATCCGTAGCGGTGATTATCACCCGCTTGATGGCCTCCATCTTCTCTCCGTGCACGATGGCCACGTTGCAGGGAGCCTCCTTGAGCACGATATCCACCACCGTGGTCAGAATCTTCTCCAGCATCTTCTCCGGCCCGGAGCGCCCCATGATGATGAAGTTGCAATCCTCTTCTGCTGCCGTCCCCAGAATGCCGTAGGAGAGCCGGTGAGAGAGTTTGATCATCTTGTCAAATCTTACTCTCTCTCGTCTGGCAATGTTCTCGGCCCGGGACAAAAGCAGTCTTTGCTGGGAAAAATCGGCCAGTCCCTTTCTCAAAGGCGTTCCATGAGGAACCTCCACCACGTTTAAGGCGATCACCTCTCCGTCGAATTTCCTGGCAATGGCGCAGGCGATGGTCATCAGCATCCCCACGGTCTTGGGATTGGCCAGAGAGACTAAGATTTTGTACTCCTTGCGTTCCTGGCGTCCCAAAATCTCTTTTAAGCGCCGGTGCTTTTCCACCGTCTCCTTCTGTTCCTTGGAATAAACCAGATATACCAAACTCCCCAGGGCTAACCAGCCGGCGCCCAAAAGGTAGGTGCGGGGACTCATGAACGCCAAGATCAATACGTTGCAGGCGATGGCCAAAATCGGAATGACCGGATGCCAGGGGAGTTTGAAGGGCCGCTTAAGGCGCGGCGCTTTCTTGCGCAACATGATCACCGAGAGGTTCACCAAAATCAGCGCGAAAAGAAAGCAGAAATTGGCCAGATGCGCCACAAGCTCCACCTCGCCGGAGAGGGTGAAGAACAGGATTATCACGCCCACCGCAGCAATCGCGGTATGGGGGGTCTTGAACTTGGGATGCAACCTGAAGATCTTTCCCGGGAGATATCCGTCCCTCCCCATAGCGTAGGTTTCGCGCGACGCCGTGAGGACGGTGGCATTCAAAGCGGAGGTGGTGGACAGGAGCCCGGCGATCAAAACAAATAGAAGCCCGTAGCTTCCCAAAACCTTCCCCGCTATCAAGACCAAAGGAGCGGCAGAAGTCCCGAGAGTTTGATAATCCAAGATTCCCACCGAGACTAAAACCACCCCAACATAAATCAACATGGGGATAAAAAGTGAAAGCAGAATCGCCTTGGGGACGGTTTTCTTCGGGTTTTTGATCTCCTCCGAGGCGCTGGAGATGATCTCAAAACCAAAAAAAGATATATAGATTAAAGCGGTGGCAGAGATTATGCCGGTAAGTCCAAATGGAGCAAACGGCTTAAAACTTTCCACCCTCACGTGAGGAATGCACAATCCTATAAAGATAATTAGCATGGCTACTTTGGTAATGGTGAAGAAATTCTGGGTTTTTCCGCTCTCCTTGGTTCCCTTTATGTTCACCAGCAGCAATAGCAACGCGATGGCAAAGGCGCTGAATTTGACCGAAGGCGATACCTTTATCACCAGATCTACCAGAGGATTGAAATGTTCTGCAAATCCCAGGGCATAAAGGGCACAGGCCACCACGCTTCCGAAGATCAGCGCCCACCCGCACAAGAACGCTATGTAACCACCTATCCCCTGATGAACGAAGGTATAACCGCCGCCGGCTAAGGGAATGGAGGATGAGAGCTCAGAATAAGAGAGAGCGGTGAAGAGCGTCATCAGCCCGCACAGGACGTAGGAGAGGGTGGCTGCCGGCCCGGCTATGCCTGCCGCCATTCCACTTAAGATAAAGATCCCCGCCCCGATCATGGCTCCCACCCCTAAGGTGGTCGCCTCCAGAAGCCCCAACTCCCGGCTGAACTTTATCTCGGCTTGCGGGGAGGAGGCTTGTGCTGTCCTGCCTTTATCCATGAAGTAGTCTTTCCCTTTTTTCTATCATCAAGTTGAGTAATCCTTCTTCCGTAGTTGCCCAATTCCCGGACGCCCGGACGGGCCCGTCTGGGGGACCGTCTGGTCATTGGGCGATTCTTTAGCTCGACCACCCCGCCGTTGGCGGGGGATTTTCAATAAATCGAGCAACTACAGAAGACCTATACTTCGGAATATAGGAATTCGTGAACTGGTTTTCAATCCAAAAGTACGGCGATGGTTTAACTCTTCGTTTCAGTCGCCAAAGCTGGTTCCTACTGCCCGGGCGGCCTGGATTAATGGGAGGTCTGGCTTTACCTTCTTCAACCTAACAATGGCGCGTTCGATGGGAACCGACGTGATCTTTCCCCCTTGCAGGCTGGTCATATAGCCGAACTTTTCGCTTATGACTAACTCTACGGCTTTTGTGCCGAATTGGGTGGCTAAAATTCGATCGAAGTCGGTAGGCTTTCCACCCCGCTGAAGATGCCCCAGGATGATCACCCGAGTCTCCAGCCCGGATAGAGTCTCGATTTGCTCTGCTATCCTGTAACTTACCCCGCCCAGCCTTATGGGATCGGTGCTTCCTTTCACCCTTCTTTTGACCACCAATTTTGAGTCCCCGGGCTTGACTCCCTCTGCCACCACCACGATGCTGAATCTCTTTCCGATCTTGCTTCTCGAATCCAGCTTTTGGCAGACCTTCCGGAT